>Ga0222675_1000069_pt1 | contig 67528 bp, 56 predicted proteins | sample AntAcemetagen868_FD_179818 | JGI IMG/M metagenome (GOLD analysis project Ga0222675, IMG submission 179818) | Saline water microbial communities from Ace Lake, Antarctica - #868 | ecosystem: Environmental > Aquatic > Non-marine Saline and Alkaline > Saline | place: Antarctica: Ace Lake...
ATCATGGTGGGCGCCTATGGCGTTGCAGACTTCTGGGTGCTCTTTATACTTTTGCGCGAGCTCCATCCCTAATACTGCGTGAGGAAGTTCTGGTTCTTCGTGCCATACTTTACCTATATCATGTAGTAGGCCTGCTCTTTTCGCTCGTTTTGTATTTAGTCCCAATTCTGAGGCCATGGTTGCGCAAAGGTTGGCAACTTCACGCGAATGTTGCAGTAGGTTTTGACCGTAGGATGACCTGAAGCGCATACGTCCGACCATTTTAATTAGCTCTGGATGAAGGCCATGAATACCAAGGTCAATGACTGTTCTTTCGCCAATTTCAGAAATCTCGTCATCTATATTTTTCGTGGTCTTGGCTACAATTTCTTCAATACGGGCAGGGTGAATCCTTCCGTCTGTAACAAGACGATGTAGTGAAAGTCTCGCAACCTCTCGTCTTACAGGGTCGAAGCCAGATATAATAATTGCTTCTGGCGTATCATCGACAATAATCTCTACACCTGTTGCGGCTTCTAAGGCACGAATATTTCGTCCTTCACGTCCGATAATTTTACCTTTGATATCATCGCTTTCTATGTTGAAAATAGAGACACAGTTCTCAATGGCATGCTCAGTCGCTGTCCTTTGAATGGATTCGATGACAATTTTCTTGGCCTGTTTGGCACCTGAAAGCTTGGCTTCATCTATGATGTCTTTTATAAGTGCTGAAGCTTTTGAGTCAGTCTCATCTTTGAGTGTTTGGATGAGTTGTTCACGTGCCTCGTCAGCTGAAAGGTTGGCCACTTTCTCAAGTGCCTTTACTTTTTCGGCAACTTTATTTTCTAATTCCTCTTTTCGCTTTTTGACGATTCCCAGCTGCGCCTCAACGTTTTCTTTCATGCTATCGAGCTCTGCTTCTTTTCGGCTAATACTTTCCTGAAGACTAGAGACTTTAGATTCTCTTTGCTTCAGTTTATTCTCGTTAGCGATGATTTGATTTTTCTTGCGATTAGCTTCTTCTTCGAAGTCGGCCTTGAGTTTAAGGTATTTCTCCCGCGCTTCAAGAATCTTATCTTTCTTGATGCTTTCAGCAGTAAGCTCAGCTTCTTTGATCAGTAGCTTACCTTTTTCTTCTATTTCTGAAACGGCCTTTTTATTAACTTTTTGTAAAGCCACGCGTCCCAAGAAAAGTCCTATAGCCAATGCTCCTGCAGCTACTAGTACTAGTGTTAGTGTTTCTCCCATAGGTATTTATCATCTATACAGGAGAAGAAACTGGAGTTGAAATTAAGCCTAAGAGATGGCGTCTTTGATCATTTGGTTAAGTGATTGAATCTTGTCTTCAGTGGTGCTATCAATTGCACCTGAAGACTCTTCCCCTTTCAATTTAGCGACCATGCAGTCAAAAGCGACCATGGCTAACAAATCTTCTTTATCGTCAATACCGAACTTTTCTCGATATGATTTTAATTGATCATTGATGTATTTACCAGCAGTACGTACCCGTTCTTCTTCGTCCGGTTTCACCTTCATTGGGTACTCACGGTCTCCTATTTTTAATCTTACTGATAGAAGATCCATCTATTTATGTGGCTTAGCTCAGATGCGAAATGCATCTGTCTATCTCTTTAATGTACTCGTTTAACTTATGTTTCAACTCAGCAGATTCTTCCTTCTCTACTGTAGTGCTCGATACAATTTTAGCGATTTTATGCTGATTTTGAAAATCAACTAATTGTGCCTTCAAACCATCAACTTCTGATTGGAGCTGATCACTTTTCTGTCGCAGCTGATCTTTTGCTTCTCTTTCTTTTTGTTGTGATAGAATGAGTGACTTGAGATTAGTCTCAAGATCTTGAAGCTTTTGATCAATTGTTTCAGCGGCCATTATTTTCTAATTATTGCACCTAGTTCTTTTTCAAAACCTTGAATTAGTCTGTTCATCGTTTTGTCGATGACTTTGTCGTTCAAGGTTTTTTCTTGGTCCTGTAAGAAGAAGCTGATGGCGTATGCTTTTTGGTTTTCGCCTATCTTATCTCCCTCATAAACATCGAAGACACTTGTTCTTGTGATCAATTGTCTTTCTAGTTTCATAGACAGACGTCTAATCTGGTCAAAATTTATGGCTTTGTCAACTACTAATGACAAGTCTCTCTTTACTTCTGGAAATTTTGAGATGGGTTTGAAATCAACTTCTAGTGGGTAGAGCGATTTGAGAAAGTCCCAATCAATGTCTGCCATAAAGACCTCTTGCTTAACGTCACATAGCTTGGCGAGTTTGGAACTGACCTTTCCCATGGTAAGCAGAGGCTTCTTACGGGTAGAGACCGTAAGGCCATAAGCAAAGAGATCGTTTTCAGTTTCAGATGTCTCATAGTTATGGACTCCAAACTTATTCAACAATTGACTTACAGTTTCTTTCAGGTCGAAGTAGTGAGTTGATCTCTTCTTTTCTAACCAGTTTTCGTCAACATTCTCACCAGTCACAAAAATGACAAGTCTTTCTTTCTCTTTATATTTTTTGTTGACCTTGTGGTAGGTCTTACCAAACTCAAACAGGCTAAGGTTAGTCTGTCTACGCTTAACATTTCTTTCGATTACTTCTAGGCCATTGAAGAGCAGGCTTTGGCGCATTACATTGAGCTCTTCACTTAAGAAGTTTAGGATGTGTACGTTTTCGTTGTCGTCAAGGCTTTCGGTGGCTTCGGCATAAGTATGCTTAGTCAGCGAGTTAGTCACGATTTCATTGTAACCAGCCCCAGATAGTATTCTAGATACTTCTAACTCAATGGCATCGGCATCCCTTTTCGGGAATTCACTAAGGAAAGTACTGCTTAGGGTGCCTTTTAATTCGATGTTGTTATATCCGTAAATTCTTAAAACTTCTTCAACAACATCAGCCTCTCTTTGAACATCTACTCTGTATGGAGGAACGATAGCTGTGAAGCCTTCTGAGGTTTCTTCAGAGAGCACTATGTCCAGGCTTATAAGTATATCCTTGATTTCTTCATTGGAAAGCGTCTTTCCGATGAGCCTATTGATACCTCTGAAGGTAACCGGTACCTCAAAGTTTTTAATTTCATTTGGATAAAGATCAGTGATTTCTGAGCTCACTTGGCCGCCAGCTACTTCTTGAATAAGTAGAGCTGCATACTTAAGTGCATAAACCGTAATGTTCGGGTCAGTACCTCTTTCATACCTAAAGCTCGCGTCCGTCTTCAGTTGATGGGTTTGGGCAGTTTTTCGAATATAGTCGGGTGAGAAATATGCGCTCTCCAGGAAAATATCGGTTGTCTTTTCAGTTACTCCAGATTTCATTCCTCCAAAGACGCCTGCTATACACATGCCTTCCTCAGCATTACAGATCATAAGGTCTCTTTCGGCAAGAACTCTTTCTTTCTCATCCAGTGTAGTGAATTTTGTTCCTGCAGGCATAGTTTTGATAACTACACGATCGCCTGTTATGAAAGCGGCATCAAAAGCATGCATCGGTTGGCCGAGACCATGTAAGACATAATTCGTTACATCAACCACATTGTTGGTCGGGTTAATGCCAATGGCGTTAAGTTTAGATTTAAGCCAGTCTGGTGATTCCTTGACAGTAATTCCAGATATTGTTAGTCCAGAATATCGTGGGCAGGCGTCAGCATTTTCAACAGTTACTGCTATCGTACGGTCTGTGTTGTTTACCTTGAAGGCATCCACTGAAGGCATCTGGATGTCTCTTTTGAAGAGCGCTTTTAAGTCACGGGCTGTACCTAAGTGAGATGCTGCGTCAGCACGGTTGGGCGTAAGACCAATTTCGTAGACATATTCTGATGTTAGATTGAAATAGTCAGCGGCAGGAGTTCCATTGGGCAGATCCGTGTCAAGTACGAGAATGCCATCATGACCTGCTCCAAGGCCGATTTCATCTTCGGCACAAATCATTCCTTCTGATACTTCGCCTCTAATTTTAGCCTTTTTGATTTTGAATGGCTCACCTGTCGATGGGTAAAGTATGGTGTTAACTGTGGCGACTATTACTTTTTGTCCGATAGCCACATTAGGTGCGCCACAGACAATTGGAGATGGAGCTTTCTGCCCAATGTCAACCGTTGTTACATTGAGGTTATCCGCATTTGGGTGTTTGGTGCAAGTCAGGACTTCACCTACCACTAGCCCTTTAAGGCCTCCTTTAACACGCTCTACCTCTTCGAGCCCTTCGACCTCAAGTCCAGAGTGAGTCAACAGGTCACCAATTTCCTTTGGGGATTCTGGTAAGTCAATGAATTGTTGTAGCCAATTGAGAGAAATCTTCATGGATATTGAATTGCTCGGATTAAAAGAAAGCCAAAATTAAGGATTTAGCTTTTTGATTTAGTGCTTTAGTCAACTTTATAAAGCTTTTCCCCAGCCTCAATGGCTAAGGTTAGCATGTTCTCTCGAGGAGGAATCGGACAGCTATACTCTACATTGAAGTGGCAATAGGGGTTATAGGCGTTGTTAAAGTCTATAGTGACTGCATTCGTATTTCGATATTGCACATCTACATAGCGGCCACCACCATATGTTTCTCTAGCACTTGTGTCATCCGCAAACATTAATGAAAGTTTGTTTGGGTCTTTTTCTTCCCAATCTTGGTAAAGAATCACACGTTGTTCAATATTGTCGAGTTCGAAGTCAGCATAGGCGAAAGGAATATACTTTAGCTGCTCACCTGTAGTAGATTCAACAAATATCGGTTGCTTCTTATCGATCATGGTAAGCTTGGCGGTTACTTTGAACGATTCGTTGATAGGGTAGTAATTGAGTCCACTAAAAGCTACTTTGTCTTCTTCAGTCAAAGGTGAACTAGACGAAAGCATGAAGCTGTTTTTGTCTTTGCGATCTGTCTCAAGTCTTTCAATGTAGTCTTCGGAGCTTTCACCTACGGTGAGGAAGTTGAGAATAGTAATGGCGATGATTGCCACTACAAGTAATCCGAAAATTGTATTTCGCTTCATTATTGATTTATTCAATGGGTGCGATAATGCCTTGCGAATTTAGACCTGAACGCATTGAAAACGAAATATTAATGGGCGTATCTCATTGTGGATTTAAAATGAGTCTAGAGCATGCTTTGGTCTGCAAAGCTAAGGTATCCGCCATCTGCAAAGATGAGGTGGTCAAGTATGGGGATTTCTAGTAACTGACCTGCCTGTTTTATTTTTTCTGTTAGCCTTATGTCTGCCTGGCTGGCTTTTAGGTTGCCGCTAGGGTGGTTGTGAACTAGGATGATACCACTCGCGAGGTCTTCAATGGCGATTTTAAATATCACTTTTGGGTCGACAACGGTTCCAGAAACTCCTCCAAGACTTATGGCCCTTTTGCTAATTACTTTATTGCTACGGTTTAGCATGATCACCCAGAATTGTTCGGTAGGTTGATCCATCAAATCAGGAATCATTAATTGATAAGCATCTTGCGAACTCCGAATCTGTGGTCTGGATTGTGTCAGGGTATCTTTGCGTCTTCTGCCTAGTTCCAATGCGCTAATAATTGAAATGGCCTTTGCCTCACCAATTCCTTTGAATTTAGTCAGGTCTTTAAAATTTAGTTTTGCGAGTATGTTGAGGTCGTTGTTTACATGAGAAAGAATATGTTTGGCTAAATCGACCGCGCTTAGGGCTTGAGAGCCTGAACCAATAAGTATGGCAATAAGCTCGGCATCTGAAAGTACTGCTTTGCCTTTTAGTTGAAGTTTTTCTCGGGGCCGATCTTCTTCTGCCCAGCTTAGAATATTTAGACTTTTATCCATGAATTAAATATGTAATGAATAAATATAAACAAATAAGTAAATTAATTATAATCAGGCATAAAAAAACCGAGTCACATGGTGACTCGGTTCCTTCGGAAAGTCTTTAATTACAGGCTATTAACCATTTTAGTCAGTTTTGACTTATTGTTAGATGCCTTATTTTTATGGATGATATTCTTTTTAGCAAGTCTATCCAACATGCTGATCACCTTTTTAAGAAGATCTTGAGCTTCGCTCTTGTCAGCAGTCTCTCTTAACCTTTTGATAAAGGTACGAGTCGTCTTGTTCTGATATCTGTTTCTCAAACGCTTTGCTTCGTTTGATCTGATTCTTTTTAATGCGGACTTGTGATTTGCCATTTATTCTACTCTTTCTAAATTGGGATGCAAATATAGGTGTATTTCAAATAATAGCAAAGGGAAGCAAATTATTTTCATAGATAATTTGTGCTGCTAGCAAAAGGTCTTTCTAGCCCTTGTTCACAAGGCTATTCTATCTACGGATGGGTTTCATAAGTTATGCATCAAAAATCATCACTTATCAAGACTTTATCGGCCATCTTAACTGTGATAATAACCTTGTTTTATATTGGAAGCTCAATCTGCGAGATCTGGACGAAGCAGTAGCTATTTTACTCTTTTGAAAACTGTAGTTGTAATATCGCCTTTATTTTCAAAGGTCGATGGTCTTTGAGCTGTAATATCGTCAGTAGCTAAACAAAGCTCAAAAGTATCTTTATCAATCATACGAATGATACCTTTCATACTGCCGAATTTCAGCCCTTGAGATTCAAATGTCAAATCAATTTCCTGGGGTGAAGTAGCACTGTTAATTTCATATTTAAGCTCTATAGCTATGCCCTCGTTTACCCAACCTTTGCCACCAAGGGTATCACCTTGGTTTATCATTGTTGTGTATCTCTCTGAATCGAAAATCATATATCCTTTTTCCCTTTCATTTACACCACCATCATACCATGTTCCTACTAGCAATTCGGAGATATTACTATTTGGGTCAGCCGTTTCGGCTCTAGTACTTGTGTAGTCATTCTGGACATTAGTTGTACCATATGATATATCTGTTAGGTAGTAGCCCTGATCCCAATAATCACGTATTTGATCTTTTGGAAAAGTACTAGAGGTAATCAACTCTTGCGGACGATTTGTATCGTATTTGGATAGGATTAAAACCCACCAATTGTTTTCTTGAGAAAGTTGGGTGATTGAATAACCCAAGGCTTGGTACTCTTTTACTTCTGATTCAGGAAGTTGAGCTTTTTTAAACCACTTTTGATCTACAATGCTGGCATCTTTTGAACCCACAAGGGCCCAGTGATCAAGTCCATATGAAATTTCTGTAATCCAGAGGTCATCTTCCACGTACTCATCGATTTTAGCACTTGGGAAAGTTGTTACAGTGGCCCACCGCTGCCTTGTATACCCACTGTTCTTTGAGAAAATGAAGGCCCATACTCCATTGCCATAATTTAATTCCGTGATTTGATAACCATCAATCCATTTTTCTTTAATGTCCTCTTTAGGCCATTCATTTCGAGTGAACCAAGTCTGAGCAGAATAGCCTGTTCCTTTTGAGGTGATTAGGCTCCATTTATCATTATCATAGCTTACATCTGACACATAAAAGTCATCATCCCAATCGCTTTTAATCTCGTCTTTGGGAAAAGCATCTCTAGTCTTCCAGCGTTGTAAATTGTAACCATTATATTTTGTCATTACTCCAACGTAGTTCATTCCTGAAGGAAGGGTAGAAGAAGCAATTGCTGAGCTTTTTTGTGCTAAATATGAAACGTCTATGTAGTCAACTTGAATTATGGAATTAGCAGGAACTGTAAAGCCTACATCGTCACCTTTGACTGGAAAGTAACTAGAGCTCGTTATATACTGTTCATTAAAGAAAAAGTAGTAGGTGCCTCTAACTTTACGGACAGTTATTTTATTGAATCCAGTTTTATTAATTAGGTCCGACTCGGTAAATCCAACAATGCGTTGGTAACCTTCATCATATACTGAGATATTGTATGCGCCACCACTGGTAAAGCCAAAGTGATACTTATTGGGATTGCCGGGTTCTCGATCCCAGAGTATATCATTAGATGAATTGTCCTCCCCGCTGACGTGTTTCATTCTAATCTCTAATTGCCAATCTGAATCCCAGTCCATGTCAGGTATACTGACATATTTAGCGTATGAAATATCATTCAGAGAAACCCAATCGAAATAACCATCATGGATTTTGCCCATGCGCTCACCGCTTATATAGGATTCCCATGTTGGATCTGGGCTATTAAAATTTTCTCTATAGAATTCAGTTTTTTGATCTGCCGCGTAGTCATCGTAATTGGATTGGGACATACCTTCTAATGAGATTAGGAGGGTAAGAATTGATAACAGGAAACCTTTGAAAAGTAGTCTTTTGGCCACGATGATAAATTTTTTATTGCGTGTATACCCGTGCTTTGGCAGAAGGGGTTTCAAATAAATACTAATCTCAATTTGATCAAAAGAAAAGGTGAGAATATTTTCTGGCACGGTAATGGAATAACCCTATGCAATGCATTAAATATGGTCCGGACCTTGAAATGAATGTTTAACATAAATATCAAGGTTATGAAAAAAGCTTTACTAACAATAGCGATACTATTATTCACTGGTTTGTCAGTTGATGTACTGGCGCAGCGCAAGAGATCTGATGATCGAAAGCCTAGTAAGGAAGCAACCTTGAATAATAAGAACAGACGAGATAGTAAGAACTACGCTGATGATAGAAATTCCAATGTGGTTAAAAGGGATAAGCGCGGTAATCAGAACTATTCTAATAACAACAGAAATCGACAAAATAGCTACGGTAAGAATAAGTCTAGAGATAATAGGCTAGTTCGAGTCGTAGATCGTAGGGTCAGCAGAGATCGTGGATGGAGGAATACTGGTAGTTCCATCACTGTAGGCTTCGGAAACAATAGATTCTACGATTACGACTTTCGAAGCGGAAGAAGATTTCTGGTGAACAGAGGCTATAGACCAAGTAATAGACACATTTGGTTAGCAGGTCATTGGAGGTATAATCCAAGACTTAGAAGAGACGTTTGGGTTGATGGGCTTTGGTCTATTAGAAGAGCTAATCACAGATGGATTCCGGGTAGATATCAAAGACTCAACGGAGTTAGAATTTGGGTTGACGGACGTTGGTCGGTAGTATATTAGCGAACTAAGCTCCTTGAGAAATCAAGGAGCTTTTTTATTGTGCTTCGTGCTTTAAAGCATCAAATGAAATCTGCATATGCGAGGCATCATAAATTGCTTTTCCATCCTTGATGAGGATCACTTGAGGCGATTCATGGTAAACCTTGAAGGTCTGAGCTACGGCATTAGACAACTCCCGAAATGAAATCAAATCTAAAATGTAAGGTTTGATTGGATTGTCTTCGCTCTTCCAACTGCGTTCTAAGCGCTCCATCACCATACTCGAAATGCCACATCTAGTACTGTGCTTATAGATCAAAACAGGTTGTTCCTTACTTTCTTCAATCAGGACTTGAATTTGATTCTCACTGGATAATTGACTCCAGTTGACGCCTTCGACAGGCTGACTTTTCTTCCAGAACATAAATCTAATATGTGGCTAATGCTTTCAATTTTTCTATAAGCCTCTTTTGAGGTAAAAAGTTCTCCTCTAAAGGTTTACTAAATGGAACCGGAGTGTCCAAACTCGCTTCACGCATTACTGGTGCATCCAAATGTTCAAAGCAATTTTCACTAATCCATGCTGATATTTCAGCACCGACACCACCAATCAAAGTGTCTTCATGTAGCACTAAGACCTTATTCGTCTTTTTCACAGAAGCTTCAACACATTCTTTGTCCCAAGGTAGGAGTGTTCTTAAATCCACAATGTCTGCTGAAATACCCTCTAGTGAATTAATTGCGTCTAAGGCCCAATGAACTCCCATACCGTAAGTGACTATCGTAATGTCGTCTCCAATACTTGCGAGTACTGCTTTACCAATTGGAGTAGTATAATAATCGACAGGGATCTCTTGGCTGTGTGACCTATAGAGTGCTTTGTGCTCGAAGAATAAATAAGGATTAGGGTCTTCAATAGCAGCATTCAACATGCCTTTTGCATCATGGGCATTGGATGGATACAAAACCTTGAGTCCTGGCGTATGGAAAAACCAAGCTTCATTCGACTGTGAATGGAAAGGTCCAGCCCCGACACCTGCTCCTGTTGGCATGCGGACTACCACATCTGCATTTTGTCCCCAACGGTAATGAATCTTAGCCAAGTTGTTGACGATCTGGTTAAAACCGCAAGTAACAAAGTCTGCAAACTGCATTTCAACTACCGCTTTGTAGCCATTAATACAGAGTCCGAGACCTGTCCCGATAATGGCAGACTCACAAAGTGGTGTGTTTCTTACGCGTTCTTTTCCGAATTGCTTGACGAAACCATCGGTGATTTTGAATACTCCACCATAGTCTCCAATATCTTGCCCCATGAGCACTAGGTTAGGATATTTTTCCATGCTCTGCCTCAAGCTATCAGAGATGGCATCAACTAATCTTCTTTCTGATTTTTCCTCTGTAGCTGGTGCAATGATTTCCTGTTCGAAAGGGCTGAACAGATCTGCCATTTCTTGCGCTTGATCGACTATTGGCAATGGTTCGGCATAAGCCGTTTCTAAACCTTCTTCAATGTCAGCTTTTATCTGTTTCCTGATTTCACTGATTGATTCTTCAGTGAGCAGCCCCTGCTTAATCAGGTATTGCTCATAGTTTTCTACCGGGTCTTTCTTTGCCCAATGATCCATCAGTTCCTTTGGTACATACTTGGTTCCACTAGCTTCTTCATGCCCCCTCATTCTAAAAGTCATTGCTTCTAAAATGATCGGCTTAGGATCTTTTCTTATTTCTTCAGCTAATTCTTTAATGGTTCGATGAACCTCTAGAATATTGTTTCCATCTACCTGAACGGCCTTGATGCCGTAGGCTGGTCCTTTGTCTACAAAATATTTGAATCGGTATTGCTCTTCACTTGGAGTAGAAAGACCATAGCCATTATTTTCAATCACAAAGATGACAGGTAGATCCCAGACTGCGGCTACATTGAGTGCTTCGTGAAAATCTCCTTCTGAACTTGCGCCATCACCAGTAAATACGAGTGTTGCTTTCTTAGCTTCTTTTAGTTTATCAGCTAGCGCAATACCATCAGCAAGCGCCATTTGTGGTCCGAGATGCGAGATCATTCCGACAATGTGATGTTCCTTCGTTCCAAAGTGGAAAGAACGATCTCTGCCTTTCGTGAAGCCACTCATTTTTCCTTGGAATTGAGAGAATAAACGACTGTAAGGAATATTTCTACCAGTGAAAACCCCAAGGTTACGGTGCATCGGTAAGATGTATTCATCTTGCTCAATTGCATTTACGGCACCTACGGATACGGCCTCTTGTCCTATGCCAGAAAACCACTTACTAATTTTCCCTTGGCGTAAAAGGATTAACATTTTTTCCTCGATCATTCGTGGTCTTAAGATCTGCTCGTAGAGGTGGAGAAGTTCTTGGTCACTGTAACCGGTTTTTTTGAATCTCATATTTCAGGATGTAGATAGCAAAATTAAAGTAATGCTGCTATTGCTAAAATTAAAGATCATATTTTTAATTTCGCTCACCTACTAGCAATGATAGCATTCGAAAGTTTTGTTTTAGACAATGGATTGAAAGTAGTGGTTCATGAAGACCACTCTTCTCCGATTGCAGTTGTAAACCTGCTTTATAAAGTTGGCGCTCGTGACGAGCAGTCAGAAAAGACGGGTTTTGCTCATTTATTTGAGCACCTCATGTTCGGGGGGTCAAAGCATGTACCTTCTTTTGATGAGCCACTCCAATATGTTGGAGGAGATAATAATGCCTTCACCTCCAATGATATTACCAATTATTACATCACTGTACCCTCAGTAAATTTAGAAACAGCTTTTTGGCTGGAGTCAGACCGAATGCTTAGTCTTTCTTTCGACCCAAAAGTGTTGGAGGTACAGCGCTCTGTGGTGATAGAAGAATTTAAACAACGCTACCTCAATCAACCTTATGGTGATGCGTGGCTTAAGCTAAGACCACTTGCCTATACAGAGCATCCTTACAAATGGAATACGATTGGGGAGAAGATTGAGCATATCGAGGAGGCTACCATGGAGGATGTCAAGGCGTTCTTTCATCAATATTATGTACCCAACAACGCGGTACTTGTGGTGGGTGGCGATGTAACTTTAGAACAGATAAAGGCACTTTCAGAAAAGTGGTTTGCTCCAATTCCTAAGGGAGTTGACATTGAAAGAAATATTCAGGTTGAACCTGCTCAGCAAGAATATCGCTTATTAGAAGTCGAAGAAAACGTACCGGTTGATGCGCTGTATATGGCCTTTCATATGGCTGGACGCAATGATGGTACGTATCACTCCGAAGACCTCTTAAGTGATATACTCGGGCGCGGAAAGTCTAGTCGCCTTTATCAGGTACTTGTGGAAGAAAAGAAAATTTTCAACGCATTAAGTGCCTACATAATGGGTGCGTTGGATCCTGGGCTTTTTGTGATACAAGGAAAGCTCAACGATAAGTTTGATCTTGAAACGGCTGAGGAGGCCGTCTGGGAATTATTGGAGGAATTCAAGTCAAGCAAGCTAAAAAAGCAGGAATTAGAGAAAGTTAAAAACAAGGCCGAATCAACCATGGTTTTTTCAGATATGGAACTGCTGAATAGGGCAATGAATTTGGCCTATGCTGATATGCTTGGAGACTTAAATTTGGTTAACCAAGAAGTAGAGAAAGTGAGAGCAGTGACGGTGGATTCCGTAATGAGTGCTGCCAATCGCATACTTTCACGATCGAACGCTTCGGTATTAAGGTATAAAGCAAAGCAATAAGAGATGAAGATTAGAACAGGATTTGGTTACGATGTACATAAGCTAGAAGCGGGTAAGGACTTTTGGTTAGGTGGAATCAAAGTGCCTCATACGCATGGAGCAGTCGGTCATTCAGATGCGGATGTTCTGATTCACGTGATTTGTGATGCATTATTAGGTGCCGCCAACATGAGAGATATCGGTTTTCACTTTTCTGACCAAGACCCAAAGTTCAAAGGGATTGATAGTAAGATTTTACTAAAGGACGTAATGGACCTGATTCGAAATGCTGGTTTTGAAATTGGTAATATTGATTCTACCATTTGCCTTCAACAGCCAAAGGTCAATCCACACATTCCCGCTATGAAAGAAAGCCTCTGTCAAGTAATGGAAATTGATTTAGAGGACCTATCCATCAAAGCAACCACTACGGAAAAATTAGGCTTTGTGGGTAAAGAGGAAGGTGTCGCAGCCTTTGCCACCGTACTAATCACCAAAGCATGACCAGCCCGATAAGGATTATAGCAACCGAAGATGGTTCTCAATCTTTATATAACGAGGCGTTGAACGAAACCTATCACTCCACCCATGGAGCACTTACAGAGTCTCAATATGTGTTTATCAGACAAGGGCTAGACCTCTTAGTAGAAAAGGGAGAAACTAAGATTGATATTTTTGAGGTTGGTTTTGGTACAGGTTTAAATGCTCTTTTGGTACAAGAGTATGCTAAAGAAAACCCTCAGCTTACCATGAGTTTCACCACTTTAGAGCCCTTTCCATTGTCGACATCACTGATAGCGGAATTAACATACGATCAGTTGATAGCAGGTGTTTCTAGAGAAGATTTCGAAGCACTTCATGACTGCGCTTGGGAAGAAAAAGTGAATCTATCACCTAACTTCTCACTGATAAAGCACCGAATTCCCTTGAGAGACTTTGAGACTAACTTAGGTTTTGATTTGGTCTTTTTTGATGCCTTTGCTCCAAGTAAACAACCAGAAATGTGGGAGATGGCGTTGCTTTCAAAAGTTTCTGCGTTGATGAATACTGGTGCAGTATTTGTTACCTACTGTGCGCGTGGTCAACTGAAAAGAGACTTAGCAGATTTGGGCTTGCGCGTAGAAACGCTTCCAGGCCCTCCAGGTAAAAAGGAGATGGTAAGAGGTGTTAAAACCGCAAATGAGAAGCCCTAATCGATTGGTCAAACCAGCTTTCTAATAAAGGGTAATGATCGATAAAATGTATATTTTGCATCAAAGAATTATGCTTATGGCAGTCAATAAAACAAAGTTCACGCTTGTCGCTTTTCTATTTCTATCCTTAAGTATTGGGGTCTCCAGTTGTAAAAGTGCTGATGCCACGCAAAAGTCGATTGATTTATCCTCTAAAGATCAAGTAACAATAATGAAGCCTCAGACAATACCCCGAAAGGCGATCAGGATAAAAGGTGAAGTGACTACCGAAGTAGTGACGCTTGCAAAGCGCACCATGTTTAATATTAAAGTAGAAGAAATAGTTGGTGTTGGTTTTAATTTCAAAGGCAAAGAGCCAAATATTGGAGAAACAGTGAGTATTGATGCTCCCACTTCCATCGAAGTGAACAAAGGAGAAATTATTACAGTCGATTTGTCAGAAATGAATAATCAGGTGGGTGACAACTTAATGTTTAACCTGCTTCAAAAAATTAAGAGATGAAAAAACGTTTATTCTTAGTCGGTTCTTTGTTGCTCTTGTTGGCCTCACTTGTCTTAATACCTCAAAGTAAGAAGGATTATGAAATTAGTTCTCGTGCTACAGTATCCAAAGGGGTCATTCCAGTTCCATATGAGTACAAAGAGGAGGGTTCAGAGATAGAGAGGAATTCGAATCCTAAGGCTCGTGCAGAATTTGAGTTTAATCAACTTAAGGATCCTAAAACAGGGAGAATACCTGCTTTAATCCATGTGAAGGAACTTGAGTTTGCAAGAAAGAATTTACTTAGAGAAACCGTAAGTGGAATTGCAAGGTCTCTACGCGCAGGATCGAACCAGTCAAATACTACTCAAGAGGCTACTTTCGAAAATTTTGGACCCGTTAATATTGGTGGACGGACACGTGGTATTGCCATCGATGTAGCTGATGAGAATATACTTTTAGCTGGAGGTGTAAGTGGTGGCGTATGGAGATCAACAGATCAGGGTGCATCATGGACTCGGTCAAGTAGTTTGACACAACATCCTGCTGTTACGGATATTGTCCAGGATGCCAGAACAGGCAAGACTAATGTTTGGTATTACGCAACAGGCGAATCCCAGGGTTCTGCAGATTTTAATGCGGACTCGTATTATGGTAACGGGATTTATAAATCAGAGGACAATGGTATTACTTGGTCGCTGATTGAATCAACTGCACAAGCTGGATTTAATGGCAAGCAAGGCGCTTCTGTATTAGGGGAATTTGGCCGAGTAGATCAATTGAATATTGACTACTCAAACCCTGAAGGGACTGAAATTTACGCAGCGGCAGATGGGAAAATTATGCGTAGTCTTGACGGGTTTCAAACCTTTGAAATTGTGCTGGGTGCTTTTGACGACACGAATTTAACGGATTTAGCGATTACGTCAACTGGTAAAATGTTCGCTTTTATAGCCAATATTTTATCGAGCGGCACAAATTCAGATCAGGGTCTTTTTGAGTCTGAAGATGGGGTTACTTGGACTAAAATTGATCTTCCAGCAGGGATTCCTACAGAATTTGTAAGGGCTGAAATGGCCATTGATCCGCAAAATGAAAATAGGCTCTACATAGTGACTGCGTCTGATGAAGACCTCGAGAGTAGTATCAATGATGGAAACTTACTCTTATACGATGACGCTAACGATACTTGGACAGACCTCACTGAGAACATGGGGCTAGGCTTTGATTTTTTCAATAGTCATTATACACAGTTTGGTTATGATCTTTTTTTGGCGGTTCACCCAGGTGATGACCAAACGATATTCTTAGGAGGGGTAAACTTGCTCAGATCAACAGATGGTTTCACAACCAATGACAACCGAGTAAAAATCGGAGGATATAATACGGTTAATTTTAGCACCTTCGACCCACCACTCTATACAAACCAACATCCTGATCAGCATAGCATAGCCTTCTTTCCATCTGACCCCAATAAAATGATTGTTACAACAGACGGAGGAGTGCATTTGACCACCAATAACCTTGCACCGCCAGCTTCAAATACGACTGAACCTGTTACATGGGTAGACTTGAATAATGGATATATCACCTCACAATTTTATCAATTAGCCATACAGCAATATGATAGGTTAGACAATCAAATTGCTGGAGGGATGCAGGATAATGCATCGTATGTTAAATTTTCTGGTGAAACGGATGAAGAATGGACTTTTCTTTTAGATGGGGACGGTGCCTATGCAGCCATCACTTATAACTCGCTGGTAGTCTCTTCACAATTGGCAGGTGCCATTCGAAGATTTGAGTTAGTTGACAATACATACACGAATCTCACAGATATCGCCCCTCCCAATGCAGGTAATTCTAATGAATTTCTTTTTGTTGCGCCATACACTTACAATCCTGTTGCGCAGGATCAGTTTTTCATTGCCGAAAAAGGTAAGGTCTTTTTTACAAATGATGTGAGGGAGGTTTCTGGTCCAAATGATTGGGAAGAAATTAGAGGAGGTAGCTTACCAAATGGCTCTAGGATATCAGCCATGGCATTATCCCACCAACCAGAAGGGGTTCTTTATTTTGGCACACAAACAGGCACCATGTTTAAAATTCCTGATGTAAGAAATCTGGAAGATGGTACTGCTCCTGAGATATTAGATACTAGCGATATACCTGCTGGCTATATTGCTGGGATTACAGTTGATCCAAATGATGCTGACAAGGTAATGATCGTCCTTTCTAACTATAACCTTCGAAGTATATGGCAAACTGTAGATGGAGGTACCTCTTGGTCTTCCGTTTCGGGTAACTTAGAAGAAAATCCTGATGGAACAGGTAATGGCCCATCCGTTCGATCCGTAGCCATTATGCCAGACGATGTTGGGGGTAATTATTACTTTATCGGTACATCAGTAGGGCTATACATGACACAGACCTTAGATGGTGATAATACGGTGTGGGCGCAGCAATCACCTGATGTGATTGGCGAGGTTGTGATACCCTCTCTAGCTGTTCGGCCAATTGATGGTACCGTAGCCATTGCCACGCATGGCAACGGAGTATTTAAAGCACGCTACGATGTTGGGTTATATCCAAATGTCAATTATTCGCTTGACAATCAAACAGGTGAGATTCAAATGAGGGCGAATCTATCTTTCGATCAAGATACGCCATTTGCTTACGAGTGGGTGAAAGATGGAGTGGGTATTCCAAATTCGAATGGCGACACCTTTACTACGAGCGTATCTGGGTCGTATCAAGCGAGAATTACTTTGCAAGGCGGTACGACTGCCTTATCTAATACCATTGATTATGTAGCCGGTGAAATAACATCTATTGATGATAACCTCTTGCAGCAGGTAGAACAGGTTGTTGTGGATGCGAATCCTTCAACAGGGGTTTTCAATTTAGCCTTCCCCACGGAATTTGTGGGTGATTTTGACTTGTCAGTCGTTGGTGCTGATGGTCAACAAAAAGTAAGAAGCTTAATACAGGGCTATGGTGTTGGAGAACAAGTACCCCTTGATTTGACAAACCTTCCTGATGGGCTATACATCGTCAATGTTGCTAATACATCCGCACGAGCTTCGATAAAGCTTTTGAAACGATCTAATTGATTTATAGCCAAAAAAAAGAGATTAAATATGGTTATAACGACATTCAACAAATGGTCATTTATCCCTTGGTTAAATAACCATTTGTGTATTATATCTCTCACTAGCATCAGTTTATCCCCATCCTTAACTTTTTTTGGTCATAATTGTCGCCATGATTTCCTTCATTCTTTTCATATAAATTGTATATTTCCACCCGAATAATTTGAGAATGAAAAATAACCAGATCCTATCCCTTTCTATCCTCCTAGTTTTTTTGCTCACTTGTTGTAGTACAACAAAAAAAGCAAAACAATTTGAAGTGAAATCTGGTAAAGAATATACCATAAATCCTGATGGAGTTATGGAGATACAAAGAGAGCAAATGAACAAGGATGCCATCAGAGTGAAAGGTCAGATTATGACCAAGGCAAAGAAAATTGCTGATAGATACCAGTATGAGTTTAAGGTGATGGAGGTCGTGAAGATTGGTGCAACCTTTTCAGATGCTGAGCCTCAGCCAGGTCAGGTTGTGCTATTATTTACTCCGGGTGTCAAGTTTGACAAAGACACTCAAGTAATGTTCGATGCATTCTCTACGCCCAAAAGATCTGATGAAAGGCTAACGCTCAACATGATCGTTGAATAGACTACTAAATATGAAGAAACGACTACTAACAATATCAGTGCTGGCTGTTGTGTTATTGACAATAGCTTACTTTTCAAACGATAGAGGTCCAAAATACCTCGTTGTAGAAAGGCAATTAAGTATAAACACCTCACCAAATGAAGAGTTTCAAAATAGTGAGCGGGACGAATCTGAGAATCCTATTGAAAGATTGGAGTTTGAAAGATTGGAGTTGGTGAACCCTGTTACAGGTGAGATACCTAGCTTCATCAGACAAAGAGAATTAGCCTATGCCAAGCAGAACCTCAATCTAACCCAACAAAGTCCCAGAGGTGTCGCGGGTAGTGTGCCTAGTAGCGCTGCATCTACTTCAACGCAAACGTCTAGTTTTATTAATGTAGGTCCTTTCAATGTTGGTGGCCGAACACGTGGAATGGGCATTGATGTGGCTAATGAAGATATCATTCTTGCTGGGGGTGTCTCTGGAGGAATGTGGAGGTCTACAGATGCAGGTGGAACTTGGACAAGAACTACAGCCCTTGAACAACATCCTGCAGTCAGTTCCTTGGTTCAAGATACGAGAACAGGAAAAACCAACGAGTGGTATTATTCTACAGGAGAGAGAAGAGGTAACTCTGCAACGCTTAATGGCGATATTTATGTAGGTAATGGTATTTATAAGTCTGTTGACAATGGTGTTTCTTGGAGCTTAATCTCTGCAACGGCAGTAGAAGGTACTAGCGGTACCGATGTAATGGTAAATGACCGCGCACCTTTCGCTATAATTGATCAGTTAGCCATTGATTTGTCCAATACTGAGGGGACTGAAATATATGCTTCCGGTACGAGTGAAATCATTAGGTCTACGGATGGATTTGAAACTTTTGAGATCGTCCTAGGCGAAGCCAATACAGGGAGAAACTCAACGGATATAGCCATTACCACTTCAGGAAAAATTTTCGCAACCATTGCAAGATCAGCCTTTAACGGTGCAAATGCCGAAGATGGTTTTTTTGAATCTGAGGATGGTATCACTTGGACTCAGATTGAGTACCCAACGGGTTTTCCGGCAACAGCTAGTAGGCTAGAGTTGGGAATAGACCCAGCTGATCAAGAACGTATTTATGTAATTAGCAATGCCAATCTTTTCGTGTATGACGATGCCACTAATACTTGGAGTGATCTTACAAGTAGGCTTGGCTTTAGCGATGATACAACCAATGGTTTCAATGGTCAAGGTGGTTACAACCTTTATGTAACAGTTCATCCTGGCAACTCTGATGTTGTGTTTGCTGGTGGAACCAATTTGATTAGATCAATTGACGGGTTTACTACAGATGCAGGTAGAAAGCAAACAGGTGGCTACCGTCCAAATGCAGGTGCTAGACTTTACCCTACTCACCATCCAGATCAGCATGATTATGCTTTTTATCCATCAGACCCTAATAAGATGATAACGGCCAATGATGGAGGTCTTTTTAGAACTGACGATAACTTAGCAGCAACTAATACCATTACACCGATTACTTGGGAGTCATTGAATAATGGCTATTTGACAACTCAATTCTATCATCTTGATATCCATAGTTATGACTTTGGCGATCAGCAGATCGTTGGAGGTATGCAGGATAATAGCACATTTGCCAAGTTTGACGTAGATCCGACAGCCGATTGGCAAGATGTTTTTGGTGGTGACGGAGCCTACTCAGCAATCACTTACAACGGACTTTACGTCTCCTCTCAGAATGGTAACCTTGCTCGATATGAGGCCGATGAAAATGGTGTCTATCAGTCACAAGGTAATATCTCACCTACTTCTGAGGATAATGATTATTTGTTTATTAACCCTTATACCTATAATCCAGTGCATCAGGATCAATTGGTTGTAGGTGCTAGGGGAAAAGTCTTTATCACGAATGACATTAGGACAAACCCAAGTGGTGATGATCCAAGTCAAAACGGTTGGATAGAAATAGGAGGGCCTAACTCTTTGACGAATCAGCCCGTTTCTGCATTGGCCATGTCCACTCAACCAGAAGGTATCTTGTACTTTGGGACCAGAGCAGGAAGAATTTATAAAGTTGAAAATACAAGAGACATAGAAGAAGGAGTTGAGGCTACGGAATTGAATCGAGATGGACTTCCTGTCGGAAATATCTCAAGCATTTTTGTAGATCCAAAGGATGGAAATAAAGTTTTTGTGACCTTTTCAAACTATGAAGTGTTAAGCGTTTGGTCTTCTGAAGATGGAGGTGATACTTGGATTTCTATTTCAGGTAACCTCGAAGAAAATGCCAGTGGTTCTGGAGCTGGGCCTTCAGTAAGAAACATCGCTGTTATGCCTGATGGAAATGGTGGGAACTACTATTTTGTAGGAACCTCAGTGGGCTTATTTATGACTCAAGCATTAGATGGAGATAATACAGTCTGGACGCAACAAGGAGCTGATGTAATTGGAAATGTAGTTGTTTCTTGGGTGACCGTAAGACCAATTGAAGGGGCTGTAATGGCCAGTACTCATGGTAATGGTGTGTTTCAAGGGGCTTACCAGGTTGGTGTCACACCAAATATCAATTATTCTATTCAAACAGATGAAGTGAATACAGCCGTTCTGAGAGGAAATATTTCTTACACTTCAGGAAAAGGGATGAGTTACCAGTGGTTGAAAGATGGCGTTGCTATTGAGGGTGAGAATGCTAGTCAATTAACCGTGACGGATGCTGGTGAATACCAATTGCGATTGGGAATTCAAGACATAGAAGGAACAGCTTTATCGAACACTGTTTCATTCAATTTTGATGGTACTAGCCCTGATGTAACTTCTATCACAAGACTCAATCCAGCTAATGAAATTACAACTGAAACGACCGTACAATTTCAGGTAACATTTTCTGAGGAGGTTGTCAATGTAAATGTTACAGATTTTGAAACATCAGGGGATGCCTCTGGAACTGTTAGTGTAGTCACTGAGAACACAGAGGGTGCAGCAGGGACTGTATTTGATGTGACAGTAAATAATATTGGAGGTAATGGAACGCTCAGTTTGGATATATCAGCATTTACTGATATCACCGATGTTGTTGGTAATGCATTTAGCGGAACCGTTACTACAGAAGAAAACTATACGATACAGGACGGGACTACTCCGACTGCTGCCATAACACGCTTTGACCCGATCACCGAGGCGACTGATAATAATCGTGTCACTTTTATGGTTTCCTTCAACGAAGGAGTTGTGAATGTTGATGTTAGTGATTTCACCTTCTCAGAAGGCTCACCGACAGCGACTATTAGCGCAGTTGCCGAGTTTGGAACAGGGGTCTATTCAGTTGAGATCATCGATATTGTGGAGAACGGTGCTTTGGGTCTCGTCTTTACGGCCAGTCAAGATATTCAAGATAATGCTGGCAATGCGTTTGATGGAACTTTAACAACTAACGAAAGCTACACTGTAGAGAATGTGATCGCTTCTATTGATGATCCCTTGCTCGTGAATGTGCAGAAGATAATAGTCGATGCGAATCCTTCTACAGGAATATTCAACTTAGCCTTTCCTAACACTTTCATAGGGAACTTTGAAATACAGATTGTAGATGCGCAGGGAAGTGTTACCATGATTAAGGAAGTGAACGGCTATGCAAGTGGCAATCAGGTGGAGGTAGACCTAAGGAATTCACCTGATGGTTTGTATATACTAAAGGCTTCTAACGGGTTACGTACAGCTTCTATAAAACTGTTGAAGAAAAGGAATTAGGACTTATCAAAAGTATCACTTCCTAAATGAGAGATGAAGTAGTCTAAGGGTACATCGCGCTCGTCAGTACAATCTAAATGGTCTAGGGTGGGAGTGATTCCGATCCCTACTTTTAGGCAGTTAGGGCTGACTTCATTTAAAAACCGATCATATAAACCTGCTCCGTATCCGATTCTATTGCCCATTTTATCACAAGAAATAAGCGGAACAAAAACTACATCTAGCACCTGAGGCTCAACTGCCGTGCCGTTTACAGGTTCTGGTATGCCGAACCTAGTTGTTTCAAACCGGGTGTCGTTTTCAATTCTAAAATGAGTCAGTCTCTTCTGTTTGAAGAGTGTTTTTGACACATAGACTTCATGCGCCTTGCTGTTCCTTAGGTGTTCGAATAATGGCCAAGTATTAGGCTCCTTAAATTTTTTGATGGAAAGGAATAGGTGGCAATGAACGAGTTGCGGGTTAGCGGCTAGAAAGTCTAGGCAGTTTTTGAGGAGCAGTTTATTTCTACGATCAAACTCATGTCCTGTTAAGGTTTTGCGTTTCTCTAGAAATAGCGATCTAAGAACTTCTTTATTCATGGACTTCAAGCATATGGAATCGATAATCGAACGGGTCGAAAGCTTCCATACATGAATCTATGAATTTTGGATTGTTAATGTAAAAATTCAGGAAGTTGTCTTTCCTTTCTTGCGGACTCCCCCCAGGAAACAGTGTTTCTTTTAGGGCATATATCCTATTCACTAACACTTCTTGGTTTTTCCGTTCAGCCTTTAAAATCTTATACTCGATCTTCTCAAGACTCTTTTCGGCTTTCTTTAGCTCGGCTAAAACGAGTTTTTCTAAAGTCGAATCTACCTGATTCGCCTGATCCTTAATGTCGGAATAGATTTTTCTCAAATGAACTTTCTGTTCATCTAAGTCCATTTTGAAAGTGGTATTGGCGATCACTTTTTCCTTCACGAGTTCATTCTCCTCTTTGAAGATATCCTCATAACTTAAGCCAGCTTTTTCGAGCTTTTTCACTTGCCCATTGGTCATTATACCCGCAAAGTTACGTGGCATAAGTAGCGGGAAAGTAACTTGAAAATGATCAAATATACCTTTTAGCTGTAGCCAATAGACAAGCTCTGAAGGTCCGCCTACATAGGCTAAATTTGGCAAGAGGAATTCTTGATAAAGTGGTCTTAAAACTACGTTTGGACTGAATCTTTCAGGGTGATCAGCTAATTCTTGCCTGATTCCGTCTACAGAAAAGGTGAGGTCAGTGTCAAGTACTTCATAGGTATCTCCGTTCTTTACTATTCTCGACCTTATGTTGCCTTCTAAATAGAAGAAGTTGATTTCTCTTGGGAAGACTTGAGTTTTGTAGCCGGCATCTTCAATCTCTTTCGTGATGCGGCTGGCTTCCGCCTCTGGCGTGTGATCGAAAAGGTCAGATTCAATTACTGGAGTGAAGAGGCGTTTGAGGTCTTTTTGGTCAGCATCAATGATAACTAGTCCATGTTCACCAAAAAGGTGATTCATATAATGCCTGACTGCTGATGCTAGGTCTTTCTCTTTTAAGTAGGCATCTCTAAAGAAACCTGGGATTCCGATAATTTCGTCAAATATTGGACTGATGGATTTTGTATTAAATCTTCCTACAGCGCCAGTCTGATCTGTTTCCCAAGAGAAGTTTTTCCCATTAAAACGAAAGTGATCGATCTCATCAAAGTCGTGATCTTCACTAGCCATCCAATAGACAGGTACAAAATTACAATCAGGCCTTAATTTCTTGAGTTCTTCACAGGCCCGTATAACAGACACTATCTTATAAATGACATAAAGAGGTCCGGTGAATATGTTTAACTGATGACCAGTAGTAATGGAGTAAGTATTCTCAGACTTGAGGTCTTCAATGTTTTTCGAAGTGTTTGGAGATACTTCGAAGTCCTCATATTGTGATGTTAGTACTGAAGAAAGGATTGCCCTAGTGCTGACAGGGAATTTACGTTTGTCAATTTGTGCAACTAGGTTTTTGGCTGACGGTAGACCATTATGGAAAGGGATAATTTTAGAATCACCAGTGATATAGTCCAGAAAGAACTTTGAGAAGCTATTCGTCTTTTCGAAGGCAATCTTACTAAGTAAACAGTCTGTTTTTTCCAAAGTGTCCATAAACTTATTGAGGGGCTAAAATGGATTTACCATTAGGTGACAATTTTACTAGACAACTGGTTCCCCATAGAGATCAAATTCGGTAGCATCGGTAATTTTAATGTTGGCAAAATCACCAATTCTCAAGTAATGCTTTTTTGCATCTATATGTACCTCATTGTCTACTTCTGGAGAATCATGTTCTGTTCTTCCGATAAAGTTGCCACTTTCTTTTCTATCGATGAGCACCTTCATGGTCTGACCGATCTTTTCTTGGTTAAGCTCTAATGAGATTTCTTCCTGTATCTGCATTATGATGTTAGCTCGTTCTTGCTTCACTTCTTCAGGAATATCATCATCCATGGTATGCGAATGAGTGTCTTCTTCATGCGAATAAGTGAATATGCCCAAGCGATCAAAACGTGATTCTTTCACGAAATTCACCATTTCCTCGAACTCTTCTTCGGTTTCGCCAGGGTGACCAGCAATCAATGTGGTTCTAATGGCAATTCCAGGAACTCGCTTTCTCATTTCGGCAAGAAGCTTTTCAGTCTTTTCGCGAGTCGTACCTCTACGCATCAATTTCAAGACATTATTTGATCCGTGCTGAAGCGGGATGTCCAGATAGTTGCAGATGTTATCTCTTTCGGCCATTACGTCCAGCACATCCATAGGGAAGCCGGTAGGGAAGGCGTAGTGAAGTCGAATCCATTCTATCCCTTCCACATCTGAAAGGTTTCTGAGTAACTCGGCTAAGTTTCTTTTTTTGTAGATATCCAGACCGTAATATGTGGAATCCTGTGCGATCAATAAAAGTTCTTTAGTACCGTTTCTAGCCAGATTCTTGGCCTCTTTAACCAGTTCTTCGATTGGTCTAGAACGATGTTTTCCTCTCATTAAAGGAATGGCACAGAAGGAGCAAGGCCTGTCGCAGCCTTCTGATATTTTCAAATAAGCGTAGTGATTAGAGGTAGTCGTGATTCTTTCACCAACGAGCTCATGCTTATAATCTGCTTTGAATTTCTTTAGCAGGGCAGGCAGTTCCATAGTGCCGAAAAAGGCATCTACTTGAGGGATTTCTACTTCCAAGTCGTCCTTGTAGCGTTGAGATAAACAACCAGTGACATATACTTTGTCTACAAGCCCTTCTTCTTTAGCATCAACATACCTGAGGATCGTATCTATTGATTCCTGCTTAGCATTGTCAATAAAACCACAAGTATTGATGACTACAATGTTTGCATCGTCATTGGAAGCTTCATGGGTTGTGTCTACACCATTGCCCTTGAGTTGGGTTAATATCTCTTCAGAATCAACCAGATTTTTTGAGCAACCTAGTGTTACTATATTAACCTTATCTTTTTTCAGTCCCTTCGCCTTCATACCAAATTTTAGTGTGGCAAATTTAAGAAATAAATGCAGGCGAACTACTGAGTGTTAAGACTATACTCTTTTCTTACGGAAGGTAATTGGTACTAATTCGTCTGTAGGCATTCCAATGGTATAAAGTTCCCAATTAGCATCGTACTTGGCGAGGATTTGTCTAATACAATCTACTCTGTCATCGCTAGGATTGTCGCAATCTGCCCAATGGAAAACTTCCACGCGGTAGTTGTAAGACATTTTCTTACCGTTAACTCTTACTTCGACTTCGATTTCTTGCTCTCCGCTGATCTGAGGAATTTGAATGGCTATTGCGCTCATAGGTCCTGTTCGTTAATATACAAATGTTTTCTATCCACATAAGTACATTACAATATGAGTGCCATACTTGTAAGTAATTGATATTGAGTTGATTGCTATTAGTTGGTGCTTACGAATGACCGTATTAGCGCAGTAGAATGTACGCGACCGTTCATGATCGTTAAGAAGTAATTCGCTTATAAAACGCGGGGATTGGTTTGTTAATCCTTATTTTTTGAAAAGGGAATCTACAAACTCCGCCTTATTAAATACCTGAAGGTCGTTGACTTGCTCACCCACACCAATGTATTTGACAGGGATTTTGAATTGATCTGAGATACCAATTACAACACCACCTTTTGCCGTGCCATCAAGCTTGGTGATTGCCAAGGCAGTAACTTCGGTCACTTTTGTAAATTCTTGCGCTTGAATAAATGCGTTTTGTCCTGTTGATCCATCGAGTACCAATATGATTTCATGTGGCGCTTCAGGAATGAATTTCTGCATGACCCTCTTAATTTTAGAGAGCTCATTCATTAAGTTGACCTTAGTGTGTAGTCGTCCTGCCGTATCCACAATGACTAAGTCAGCGCCAGTCTCTACGCCTTCTTTGATTGCATCATATGCAACTGCACTTGGATCGGTGTTCATGCCATGAGCGACTACTGGAACGCCTACACGATCCCCCCAAAGCTTGAGTTGTTCCACTGCTGCTGCTCTAAAAGTGTCAGCTGCACCGAGTATGACAGATTTGCCTTGGGCTTTGAATTGGGCTGCGAGTTTACCGATGGTTGTTGTTTTGCCTACGCCATTCACGCCAACGACTAGAATTACATGGGGCTTATGACCTACTGGTAATTCAAAGTCAGCAAGATCTTCAGTATTGTTTTCAGACAGGAGAGCAGCGATTTCATCTCGTAAAATTTGATCTAGTTCAGAGGTGCCCATGAACTTGTCTTTGGCTACGCGGGCTTCTATGCGTTCTATGATCTTTACGGTGGTGTCAACACCTACGTCAGAAGTGATCAGGATTTCTTCTAATTCATCAAGTATTTCATCATCTACCTTAGACTTGCCAGCAACAGCTCTTCCTATTTTAGAGAAGATGTTTTCTTTGGTCTTTTCCAGACCTTTATCTAGAGATTCTTTCTTGTCTTTCGAGAATAAACCAAATAGTGCCATGGCGATGAATTAAATATGATGTAACAAAAAAGTCCCACAAAAGGGGACTTTAATTTATGATATAAAAGCTAATTCTTACTTATCGGACAATACGGTTTTCACCATGTCTTCTGTAACCATCTCTTCTTTGAAAGTATAGGCTCCAGTTTTGGGAGACCTAACCGCCTTAATCACTTTGGCGTATTTAACTCCGCCTTCTTTCTTTAGGGTTGCAACTACCTTCTTAGCCATGATTATTTAATTTCTTTGTGAACTGTAGATTTCTTAAGAATCGGGTTGTATTTCTTCAACTCCAACCTTTCAGTCGTATTCTTTCTATTCTTCGTGGTGATATAACGAGAAGTCCCAGGCATACCACTCTCTTTGTGCTCGGTGCACTCCATTATTACCTGAACTCTATTCCCTTTACTCTTAGCCATTTGTTTGTGCTTCTAAATTTCGGACTGCAAATATACGAAGCTAGTTTAGATATTGAAACCTGTGAATCAAAATTAATTCACTAATTATCAAGTATAACCGCTAGCTTCTTTGACAAGTAGCCTAATCCTGTCTAATTCATAGCATTAGCCTTGTTTATTACCTTTTCATTTAGGTAGTGTGCTAATCTAGTGTGCTTGGCACCTGCAGGAGTTACTCAATTGCTTCAGTAGTCCTTTATTGCCTTTTGACTTTAGTCAACAAAAAATCCTGAAAACAAAAGTGTTAACAGGATTGAAAATATTTTAAGCTTTGGTTCCTCGTTGTATAGTAACGTACGAAGGCGTTATTATACCGCAATGTTACCGCTTTGTCTTGCTTTTTTCAGCACCGCAGAGATACCATTTTTATTGATAGTTCTCAAAGCTGAAGTCGAAACCTTCAAAGTGATCCAAGCATCCTCTTCAGGAATGAAGAAACGCTTCTTTTGAAGATTCGGATAGAATTTTCTTCGAGTTCTATTGTTAGCATGAGAAACATTGTTTCCTACCTGCACTTTCTTACCTGTAATATCACAAACTCTAGCCATAACGTGTAAATTAACCGCTTTTTCTAAACGGACTGCAAATATCTGAATAATTCCTGAACTGAACAACCTAGATTCCAAAATCTCTCAGAAAAATATGCAATCTCTATCACATCCACTCTCTTCTGTCGCTTTCGATCCGGTAGAGTATAAAACTTTCTAGTGCTTCAGCTTCTTCAATATTAATGAAGGGCACTTTAAGAGAACCAGCAGCATTGGACAGAACTATTGTAGCAATGCGCTTTCTGCGCTGATACCAACTTTGCTTTATCTGAACAGATTGTACTTTATACAATTGAGCCAGTTCATAGATGTGCCCGAATGTTCCACGGTTATTTCTAAGGAGTTCGTCATTCACTTCGTAAGACCTTTTTCGATAGTAGGCACTTACTGTGAACCAAATGAATATGGCCCAGATAATAAAATAGAGTGACTGCCAGTCGATGAAGAAGTAACTTGCCCCAGTTGCAATGAGCGTAGGTAATACCCCGATAAAGAATATCAAGCGGTATTTTAAGAGTTTGCTTACCCTATGTTTTTCTTCAGGTCGATAGAATTCTGCAGGGAAAACAGCCCTAATAACGCTGTCAACTTGTGCTTGATAGCTACCTGGAACTTTGATTTTCGATTTTAGTTGATCCGCTTCTGCACTGCTGGCTTGCTCAACTTGAAGTGTGAACATTTTGAACATCATCCGTATAGGGTTGTCTGACCATGAGATCACCTGAATCTTATTTTTGGCAACTGAGATTTCTTCACGATTCAAGAGACCCTTCACCAACTTTAAGCCACTTGGTTTTATGGAAAGTGTTAAATCATAATTGCCCAATACTGTTGTGATCAGAGAATAGGCGAATGAAATGATGCTTACAATAATGACAGAAGCCAAGAACAATATCCATCCTGAATTGAGTATATCTATTTCATATCCAGATAATTGCTCGTCAATAAATTCCGGAAGGTTTTCAGTGAACTGATTTATCGTGGAGAACACAAAGGCAAACAATAGTCCCATCGATCTCAAGTGATTTTGGCTAATGCCTACCTTAAAAAGATCAGACACGCTAAGGTGCAGCACTACATTTTCCTCTTCTTCAATATCATTTGAATGCTCATCTAGATCTGCAGTTGGAGTAATGATTTGAGCTTTTTCTTTGAGGATAAAGCTTCTAAGCAGTTCAGCATCTTCCTTATTCAAGGCATCAATTGTCATCTCTGACTTTTTTGCGCCAGCGGTATCAATCTCAAGACTTACTACACCAAAGATCTGATGTAGAATGTTCTGCTTAAAGTTGATGGTCTGAATGCGCTCGAAAGGGATGTTGGTCTTGGTTCTTTTAAGAATACCCTTGTCAATAATTACAGCACCATCGTCTATATAAAAGTAAAATCTAAAGTAGGTGAGTACTGAGCCGATCAAGTTGAAGGCTGCAAAGCCCAATGCGATATAGCCAATGATGGTCCCAAAGCTATCGTTGTTTCTACCCCCAATGAGAAAACTCAAAAGTATTGGCCAGAAAGACCTAATGGTCATTCGCAGAAACTTGATTAGGATAATACCAATGGCAACCCGCGACTGACGCATTGGAGTTGAAAACTTATCGATTGTCAGTTCCATCGAGGGCTGTTTTACCGAGTATGAATTCTTTGAGTTTTGAGGCAGTCTCTTCGTTGAGGCCAGGAATCACTAGGTCACTACTTTGTCCACCTGCAGTGAATATTTTGAGGCTGTGTAGTTTAAAAAAACGATCTACCGGTCCTTGCTTCAACTCGGCATGCTGTATTCTATTAAATGGGATACTCGTTCTTTCCCACCACAATAAGCCTTTTGTGTATATGATGTCCCGTTCACGAAGTGCATACTGCTTTTTAGGAAATGCTTTTATGGTAACGATAATATTAATGAGCCATAAAAATGCAATTGAGCCTAATGCAATGGAGTATACTTGTACTGTTCCTTCGATATCATCGTTAAAAAAAATGATGCAAAAAGCACCAATCATCAGTAGGAGGAAAAAGAAACCACCTGACAATAAAGATACCTTTAGGTAGCCTTTTTCAATGCCATGGAAATCGGCATCGGCTACAGCAGGAAGTTCATCGGGGTTTATGGAGAGATTCTGAAAAGTGTCATTCATTTTTTAAAACCATATGGGCAATGACGGCAGCCGTTTTGGCAACAGTAGCCACGCTTCAAGAGGTATTGCTCTGTGAAGACTAGTTTGCCGTCTTTGCCAATGTAGTAATCTTCGGTTTTACTGGCAAAGATTTGGTTCGTGTTTGAATCTTTAGACATCTTTTTATGCTGGATCGGATTCTTTACCTTTGAAACGAGGAAATTGTTTACATAACTGCCAAAAAAAGTCAACTATTATGGAATTGATACAGTCTAGTCAAGACGCAATCGCTTTAGAAAATCAGCACGGTGCACATAACTATCATCCTTTACCTGTTGTGTTAGCACGTGGAGAAGGTGTTTACCTCTGGGATGTCGAGGGCAAAAAGTATTTTGATTTTCTGTCTGCTTATAGCGCAGTCAACCAAGGACATTGTCATCCAAGAATAGTAGGGGCCTTAAAAGATCAGGCGGAGAAGCTTACTTTGACGTCAAGGGCATTTTACAATGATATGTTGGGACCATACGAAAAGTATGTGACTGAGTATTTTGGCTTTGATAAGGTATTACCAATGAACACTGGTGCTGAAGCTGTCGAAACAGCGATTAAAGTTTGCCGAAAATGGGGTTACGAGAAAAAGAAAGTAGCTGAGAATGAAGGCAAGATCATTGTCTTCGATCAGAATTTCCATGGTCGCACCACGACAATTATTTCGTTTTCAAGTGATCCTGAAGCAAGAAAGAATTTTGGACCCTATACTTCAGGATTTATCAAAATTCCATATAACGACACCGAAGCACTAGCGAAGGCGATAGCACAAGAAAATGTAGTTGGCGTACTGATCGAGCCAATACAAGGTGAAGCGGGTGTTTTTGTGCCAGACGTAGATTTTATTAAGCATGTTGGTCGATTGTGTAAAGAGAACAATGTCCTTTTTATGGCAGACGAAATTCAGACAGGTATTGGTAGAACTGGAGGGTTACTGGCCATTTGTGGTAATTGTAATTGTGAAGGTCACTGCGAGCGACAAGAGACATACACGCGCCCAGATCTATTAATACTCGGTAAGGCCATCTCTGGTGGAGTCTATCCTGTGTCTGCAGTTTTAGCAGACGACCATATCATGGATGTGATCACTCCTGGTACACACGGTTCGACTTTTGGTGGTAACCCACTGGGAGGAGCAGTTGCTATGGCTGCGTTAGAGGTAATCAGAGATGAAAAGCTAACTCAGAATGCTCGCAGGCTAGGCGAATTATTCAGAGAAAGAATGTCCATTCTGATCGCAAAGAGCGATTTAGTTACAATGGTAAGAGGGAGAGGGTTACTAAATGCAATTGTCATTAATGACTCACCGGATAGTTCAACGGCTTGGGATATTTGTATCGCCTTGAAGGAAAATGGACTTTTGGCGAAGCCTACACATGGAAATATCATTCGATTTGCACCACCATTGGTGATGACAGAGGAGCAACTTCATGAGTGCTGCGATATCATCGACTCAACTATTAGTCAATTTAATGCCGCTTAAGTCCAAAAAAAACCCATTAATCATGAAGGCACACGATTTAGGAGATAATTCTTGCTACATTTGATGTCCTTAGGTTCTTTGGTAGGGTGTTTCCGTACTTAAGAGTCTAATAATCAGAATTTGTTATTATGCTTACTTCGACTAAAAGAAGAGTCCTAAACGTTATCTGTCTTACCTTGGCTATCGCTAGTGTATCATTTGGTCTGGTATTGCGTTACGACAATGCTATGTTGGAGGACGCTGTGGTGATGGAGAATAATTATCCTCAGGAGGAAACATCAGCAACTGAATCTGATTTATTTTTGGAAGCGAGTAGTTCGTTTACAAATCCCAACAACTAGTAATTTCCTTATTATTCTTGGTTTTATAATCCTAAGGCATTCTAAAGGTGCGATGATTCGCCTATAGGGTTTATTATATTTTCTTCAAAAAGCCAGAAGTATGCATAACATAACTTTAATCTCAACGATTGGACAATTTGGGTTGCAATTCATTGGTGGCTAGATAAAGTTCTAATCATTACCGTTTCCGCCACCTCTACGTCCACCACCTGCACCACCAAAACGTTCTCTCAATTGATTAACTCTATCATTTTCAACGGGTATTTGCTGACCTTGACCAAAGCTTCTGATGTTATACACAAATGAAAGCATAAAGTACTGAGTAAGTATTTGAGTCTGATTGTCCTCTATATAAGAGCCTGTAATGGCTCGAGTGATGCTTTGGTTTTGCTTTAGTAAATCGAAAATCGTCAATTTAACCTCGGCCTTTTCTTTCATAATCTTTTTTCCCATTTCCATATTCCACAATACAAAGCTCTGGTTGAACCCATCAGATAAGCCTGAGTTTGCGATATGACTAACTGTCGAGCGAAATACATAACCTGTACCAAAGATCCAATTGAGCCTGAGTCTGGTAGACTGAGTAAAGTAATCCGTGTTGTTAGCCGCTTGCAGCGTGTTGTTGACTGTACTAAAGCTGGAGTTACTTGATAGTGTGAAGTCAATTTTTTCACTGATGTTACTGCTCAAAACCATCCCAAGCCCCATCGTTGGTGTTCTGGCATTGTTCAGCTCGTCATTGATCAATTCAGGTGTTTGGGTAAAAGATAGTGTTCCTGTGAAGTTTAAGTTGGACTTTATGAAGCCTAGGGGTAGGCCATATGAGATGAAACTTCTGATGTTCCAATAGCGATTTAGATTTACTGGTTTGCTAAATCTAGCGCCTGGTTGTAAGGTAATGCCGTCAACCACTGTGTTTCCCCTTGAGGCAATCGTAGTGCTATTGCCTATATAATTGTCAGAAAAGCTACCACTTAGTAGGGTGAAAAAGGTTCTTGAGGTTTCACTATCAACTTTGTTGTATCTAATGGTGGCAGAATGCTGATAGCGTTGATCGAGCGATGGATTTCCTGAAGAGATGTTGAGCGGATCCGTATTATCAATTACGTTCTGCAGCTGATTGACGCTTGGTGCGTTGGTTGAAGTCCTATAGTTTATACTCAAACTTTTACCAGTAGCGAACCTTAAACGATAGTTAATTGAAGGAACAAAGTTGTTAAAGTTTCTATCCACATTATCAGGAAAAGGAAAGGTTTGATCATTATCTAAAATGGCTCTTTGATAAGTCGCTCGCAATGTTAGCGTACTCTTGGTACCTCTTAAATTATAGCCTACTGTTCCTTGATGCGTATAGTAGTCATTTTCAAAAGTGTTACTCAAAGGGGTATTCAATTCGGTATAATCGTTGTTTCCCTCATTAAAATCAAAAGTCTGAAGGTCGGAGTCATTGAACTGATAACCGTATCTATAGGTGAATAATATCGAACTTCTATTTGCCAACGGTTCGGTGTATGTGGCATTAGCGGTCATGTTAAACCCATCTTGATTTTGATCTGAGAATTGATTGAAGTTGATGGATTGATCCCTTCCAGTGAAAAACTCAGAATCCGATAACAGGAAGCCTTCCCCATTATTATTGTTCATTCCTGTATTCAGGTTGATCGAAAAGGTTCTTCCTCGCTTTGAAAAGGAGTGCCTCCAAAGTAAATTGTTACTAAAGCTAAAGGCTTCAAGGTCGGAAGAGTTTTCAGTATTAATTGTATTCAGTATCTCTGTTCCCAATAATGTTGTACCATCTACAAGTGCTGAGCCTGAGTTGTCTTGAAGTGTGAATCTGGGTCGCATGATAATCGAGTTTCTCTCGTCAATTTTGTACTCTAACTGACCACTAAAGCGATGATTAATATTTCTGCTACCCGAAAAACTATTCTCACCATAGGTTTGTCCTTCGTTTGCCGCTATAGTGAATTGTCTAAAGATTGCTTCATTGGAAGTGTTATCTGATTGATTGAAGAAGTAGCTCCCACTAAATTTGATCCTATTTGCGTCCTCATAAGAATAGTTTACACCGAATGCCTTTGTCTCATTGATTCCGCCTTGTTGCCCAACTTGAAAATTATTGGCACCACCACCAGCACCGCCTCCTGTATCACCACCGCCACCTCGGCCACCTCGGCCACCAGCACCGCCACCACCACCACGTCTGCCACCTCCCGTTGTGATGCCGAGCAAATCGCTCGTAGAAAAATTTTGAATGTTAATGTTGTTGACTTGCCCTAAAAATGTGGTTCTGGCCTTAGGGCGAAATAGGTTGATGCTTGCACCTACATTATAAGTATCATCAGTTCCGGCACCTGTGTAGACGCGCCCAAACTCACCATTCCTCATGCTTACACGGGTAATGATATTCATGGTTTTGGAGGTTTCTCCATCGAGGAAGCCTGTGAATTCAGCCTGATCACTTGCTTGATCGTAGACTTGGATGCTCTTTATCATTTCAGCCGGGAGGTTTTTCAACGCTGCATTCGGGTCATCGCCAAAGAATTCTCTTCCATCGACTAATACCCTAGCAACATTTTCTCCTTGCGCTTGCACTTGACCATTTTGTATGACAATGCCTGGCATCTTCTCAATCAAATCTTGAGCGGTCGCATCAGGATTAACTTTGAAAGCATCTGCATTGAATTCTGTGGTGTCACCGTTTTGTTTCACTCGTTCCGCCAAACCTTCAACGGTCACTCCATCTATACTTTTGGTGTCTATCCCAAGGGCGATGAGGCCAAGGTCTAATGAACCGTCTTTAATGGTGAAGTTTCTGCTGAATTTTTTAAAGCCGACATAAGAGACACCAATTTGATAGCTGCCATTGGAAACCCCGGTCATTCGAAAACCTCCCTCATCATTTGTGGAATAAGCTTTTGCCGTGGAATCAGCCATGTTGATAAGTAAAACAGTAGCAAATTTCATGGGTTTGTTTTCAAGACTATCGGCAACACTTCCTTTGACCACCCAAAATTGAGCAGTTGCAGAATATGAGAGGATTAACATGAAAGTAATGAGTAAATGTCGCATCGTCTTGAGATTTGAATTTTAGACAGAGACTTACTAGAAAGGTTTAGTAGAATTGAAATACAGTAAATAAGTATTGATAAACAATAAATAATTATTACCTTTCGAACATTGCCAGAACAGGTATTGGTTAAGTGCCAAGCACCAAGAGCTCAAATGAGTGCGCAGGTATGTGATAATAATCACGAGGAGAGATGATAGAAATGAAAAGGAAGGAAAGTATTAAGTGGGTTATTGGAGTAAGTATTGGCTTTGCCTTACTATTGGCACTCGCTCTTCCTATAAGGTCTTTCTTAGGTGGTTTCATGGAGAATGAAAACGAAGTGAAACTGACTGCAGGGATTATCACAAGACTGGTAATGTTTATCATCTTGGTCTACATAGTTAGGAGACTAAATTTTTCAACATTCCTAGGTTTGAAAGGAGCTTTTAAAATTCGTCAGGTGCAAGCCTTGCTTATTCCTCTGGTAATCGTCTTGATGACAATATTTGGTGATATGAGTACATATGTAGACGCTGGGAATAAACTTCTGACGCTCTTTTTGATAGGAAACTTATTGGTCGCTCTGGTCGAGGAATTAGCCTTTAGGGCGATTATTTTACCCCTGCTGATACAAATCCGATCAGATAAGAAGCGGGTGTTACTAGTAAGTGTTGTCATGACATCTTTAATATTCGGTGTGTTGCATTACTTAAATTTGTTTCGAGAACCTGATAACGTTTCTGGTATCACGTCACAAGTCATTTTCGCCTCATCCATAGGTATTTATCTAGGAGGCCTTTTACTAAGGACTAGGCACATAATTTTTCCGATTGTGATTCACTTTCTAATAAATGTTGCTTTTGGGAAGAGTGTTTTGATGCCTGAGAAGAACGATGTAGTGACAAAAGTTATAGAAACTAGTACTGATTGGGCTTCACTACTCTTAACACTAGGCATTTTTGGTTTTATAGCAGCAGGAGGGGTGTTTATGGTCGGGCAAGTCAATAAAGAGGATATTTTGTCCTCCGTAATTATTAAAACAGAAGATTATGATTAGAAGAAATGTAATATTGAAAATGGCTGAATGGTTTTTAGTCTTTTTCAAGTACCTCGCTTTAGTAATGCTTTTGGCTGCGGTCTTGACTATTCTTTTTCGGCCAGAAGCATTTTCTAAATTATCACTTAACCTTAACGCCCATTTGTTCTCCGAAATGGATATAGAAGTGCCTATTCGGTCGGAAGCACTGACTTCAAACCAAAATGAGTTTTTTGGTGGTTTGTTAAGTGAGACAAAGTTTACGGTTGGTACGTTAAGGCTGCAAATTGAAGGAGATAGTCGATTGAGAAGGATCAGCTTTTTTATGGCTGTATTTACTATTGTTATTTTCTACACTATAATTTCACAACTTCTTGCGATGGTGAAATCAGTTAAAATTGGCTCTCCGTTTACAATTAAGAATGTAAAGCGAATAAGGGTAATTGGGTTTTTACTAATTGGGTTAGAGTTGTTGTCCTTAGTTGGGAATGAGGTGCTGAAAATTAGACTGCGGAGTTTAGTTTTATTTGAGAATCGCTTGTCCAGTGTTCAAATAAACTTAGGCACCGAAATGCTTGATAATTGGCTTTTTATTGGACTTATGATTCTAGTAATAGCCGAGGTTTTTAGGCAAGGTGTTGAGATGAAACAAGAACAAGAGTTAACTATTTGATTATGGCGATCATTGTAAATCTTGATGTGATGTTGGCTAGGCGGAAGATGCAGAGTAAAGAGTTAGCGGAAACAGTAGGCATCACCCTGGCTAACCTTTCAATATTGAAAACAGGCAAGGCAAAGGCGGTTAGGTTCAGCACGCTTGAAGCGATTTGTAAGGCACTAGACTGCCAACCAGGGGATATTTTAGAATTTCAAAATGAAGAAGAATTATGACTAGTAATGAAAGACCCTGGGTATTAGGTGCGCATATCGGTACACTTTTAGGCTATTCAGTAGTATTGGGAAGTTTTTTAGTGCCCTTGTTCATTTGGCTCTCCAAAAAAGATGAGTCAGCATTAATTGCTGAACATGCCAAGGCCTCTTTGAACTTTCAGATTTCAATGACACTCTATACAATCATTGCGGGTATTTCAATAATCTTTCTAATTGGTATTCCATTCTTGATTATCATACCACTTGTAAACTTGGTTTGTGTAATACTCGCTACTGTGGAAGCGGATAAGGGAAAGCTGTTTAATTATCCTTTAAGCATTACCTTTGTCAAGTAACATGTAGTGTATGGATATCAGACCTAGAAGAAATCGAAAATCATCAGCCATAAGAAGCTTGGTTCAGGAAACTCATGTAAAAACGAGCGACTTTATTTTTCCACTTTTTCTTCTCGAAGATGCAAATGCAACAAAAGAAGTAGCTTCCATGCCAGGTATTTATCGTCTAGGTTTAAACGCTATGCTTCGGGAGATCGAATCATGCATGAAACTTGGAATTAATACTTTTGATGTGTTTCCGGTGGTTGCTGAAGAATACAAGGATAAAACTGCCACTAAGAGCTATGATCAGGATTTCTTCTATCAGCAGGCATTAACGGCAATTAAAAAAGAGTTTCCCGAAGCCGCTATTATGACAGATGTAGCGCTCGATCCGTATAACTCTGATGGCCACGATGGCATTGTAAAGGATGGTATTATTCTAAATGACGAGACCTTAGAAGTGTTAGGTAAGCAAGCTCTTTCTCAAGCCCGATGTGGTATCGATATCATTGGTCCATCTGATATGATGGATGGGAGAGTAGGTTATATCAGAGAGGTACTGGATGATAATGGATTTATTGACGTGTCTATCATGTCTTATACAGCCAAGTATGCAAGTGCGTTTTATGGTCCTTTTAGAGATGCGTTAGATTCAGCGCCAAAGAGTGGCGATAAAAAGACATATCAGATGAACCCAGCCAATCAAAGAGAAGCCTTAATAGAGGCGGACTTAGATGTTGACGAGGGAGCTGATTTTTTAATGGTAAAGCCTGCGCTGGCTTATCTGGACATTATTAAACTCTTGAAGGACAATTACTCTCAGCCGATTGCTGCTTACAATGTAAGTGGAGAATATGCAATGCTTAAAGCAGCGGCAGAAAAAGGATGGTTAGACTATGAAAGCGTAATGGCCGAGACACTTATGAGTATTAAGCGTGCTGGTGCAGATGTTATTCTAACGTATCATGCTAAAGAATTTGCTCAGCTTTCTAAGGAGCTTTGATACTGCTCTAACACCTTCTTAGCACTATCGAAACCACTATAAACCGCACCATCCATATAGCCTGGGTATTCTGCGGAACTTTCCGTCCCAGAGAAAATCAGCTTTCCGTTAAACGCGTCTTCTCGAAGTAATGGATTGCCATTATTCTGATGTGGAACAACTGAAATTGGATCAGAAACGGATGTCAATCTATCGTTTGCCCAAACATGCTCGTGATAGTCTAGGTATTCATTGGCCTCTGGCCCAAATAGCCTGATCAATACCTTAATGACTTCTGCTTTTCTTTCCTCTAAGGTTTTTGAACTCAAGGCAGCGTTTAGGAATCCTTTTAGTGCGAAGAACTTTTGATCGAAGTCCGTATGGTCATGAACTTCTTGAACAACGCCTACTTGAGAAAAGCCCATGCCTGAAAGCCCTTTTGCTTTCCAAAAAGGGCTTGAATAAGTGACTCCGTATTTAATTGATTCCCCCATCCAAGTATGCGTTTGTGCCATATTGGAGACCTTCTCTGCTGAGAGAGGAGGGGTAAATAGTACGCTTCTTTCTAATAGCTGTGGTGGTATGGTTACGACTACCTTACGGACAGTATAGACTTGGCCATTTGTGAGGCAGACTTCTACCAAGTCATCTAGGTGATTGATGCTTGAAACCTCGGCATTATAGAGGATTGAAACTGGAGCTAACTCGTCAATAAGTGCCTGAATGAGTTTTGAGCTTCCACCTTTGATTCTATATGATGGTGTTTGGCCAGGCGGAAAGTCAAAGTATTGAATAGGCTGAACGCTAGAGACTTCGTAAGCTATTTGTCCTTTGGTGTGTTGTAGAAAGATCTCGAGATCGAGTTCCTTAAGTAATGATATGAGGTGTGTATGCTGACTGCCGAGCCATGTCGCACCCATTTCCAATGGCCCATCTAGACTATTTATTCTGCCACCAGCACGATTTCGACCTTCAATAATTTTATAATCGATGCCTTCTTTACTTAGTGCGAACGCAGTGGTTAAGCCAGAGAGGCCTGCACCAATTATGATGACATCATGCATATTTTAGTCAATGGAAATCCCTTCGAGAAAGTTCACTAAGGCGTGGATAAAGTAGGGGCGATGCGTTTCCATAAAGGCGGCATGATCGCCTCCTTCAATTACAGTCCACTGCTTGTGGGCTGTGCCTAACCTTTCAAAAAGCTTAGTTTGAATGGCTGTTGGCCCGATTGGATCGTATTCGCCCTGAAGAATAAGCGTTGGGACATTTACTTTCGATGGATCCAGAGCGTTAAACTCATCCATGTTGTTCATGTCCACTCTTACTGGATCATACTTCAGAGCTAGTTCAACATAGGCATCTATTGCGTTTTGACTAATAGAGCCTGGTATTAAGAAATCGCTTGCTGCGGCTTCAGCAGTGTTCGTTGTTCTTGCTGGGATTAAGTCTGGGGCATCTGGACCAAACGTTTGGTCGCTATCCTTCCAATAACCAAAAAGTGTCAATGATGACATTAACTCTGGTGCTTGTTGTGCGGCTAAATGGGAAATTGTAGAACCCATAGACCAACCGAATAAGTGTGGTGTGTTGTTCCATAGTTTTCGCTCAGCTATCCATGTCAGGGCAGCTACTACATCTTGGGCACCTTTATTTGGCGTCTGCCAACCGCTTGAATCTCTTGGTGTTTCACCATAGCCTCTTAAGTCGATTGCATATACTGCATAGCCTTCGGCCACGAGACCATCCATAAGTGATAGGTCTTCTCCTTCTACTTGTAAATCAAAATCGGGAACTGCACTCCAAGTCCTTCCATGAACTAAGAGTATTGATTCCTTCGCATTTGGATCTGATTTCTCCCAAAGGGCAATGGGATGTCCATCCGATATGACGGTATGTTTGATTAATTCAGCCTTGTACCTAATTGTTTCCTTGGACCCCGGAGTACAAGCTATTATGCATAAAAAAACCACAAATGTCAGAAGTATGTGTTTTCTCATCAATTGTGGTTTTTAATAATGGGTTTATTTTAAGCAGCTTCTGCCTGACCTAGGGTCTTAAGCATCTTCGCGTGGCTCGCTATGGCTGAACCAAATGTAGGCTCTAAGTTATAAGGTAAGCCATATTCCTGGGCTGTCTCTTTAACTATTTTTGAAATTTTCTTATAGTGGACATGACAAATGTTCGGAAACAAATGATGCTCAATTTGGTAGTTCAATCCACCAACATACCAGAAGAAAAGCTTGCTCTTTGGTGAAAAATTAGTTGTAGTAAATAGCTGATGTACTGCCCAGTTATTTTCCATATTACCAACATTGTCAGGAATTGGATATTCTGAATTAGGCATGACGTGGGCTGGTTGGAAAATCAATGCAATCCAAAGACCAGTGATCACGTGCATTAACAGAAAACCTACCACTATTATTCCCCAAGAGGCTTGAATGAATATTAAAGGAATAACCAAAGCATACGCATAGTATACTACTTTGGATAGGATTGTTTCAATCAATACACTTCTATAAGTCCTTTTTTGACCTTTAATGAGGTCCATTTTTTTGTACCTATTGAGTTGTACAAAGTCCTTTGTTGTTAACCATAGGAATGTCATGATGGCATAAAAGAACCAGCCATATATATGCTGAAACCTATGCAAGTTATAATGCTTCGCATGTGGCGATAACCTCATCAATATCCCTGGATCGATGTCTTCATCAACGCCATCAATATTCGTATAAGAATGGTGCAGTACGTTGTGTTGGATTTTCCAGTTGAATGAGCTTGCCCCAATAAGGTTCATCACATAGCTCATGTATTTGTTAACAGTTTTGTTATTTGAGTAGGAGCCATGGTTGGCATCGTGCATAATTGACAAACCAATGCCTGACATTCCAAATCCCATAATTGCCCACATCAATAGCACGAGCCAAGGTTGCGTTACCACACCTGCTAGCATTAGTGCATAAGGACCAAAGTACATAAGGAACATGGCCGCTGTCTTAGCGAACATGGCACTATTACCGTGTACAGAAATCTCATTCGAGTCGAAATATCCTTTAACGCGCTTGCGCAAATCGCTGATAAATTCGGCTTGATTGGTACGAGAAAACTTTATGCTTTTGTAATTCATATAATGTTTTAACCTGTTACTGCTTACTTGAAGGTTTTGTTTCTGTTTTTGTTTTAATGCTACCAATATAATATAGCAGCTTTAAAAAATCCAGAGGCTTTACACCAATTGACCACCTTCAAGGTAATAATGTTGCAAAATTAATGATTATATCGTTGTGATATAGAAGCCTTACAAGTCTTCCTTACGTTCCACATTAAAATATGCGTTAGGAGGGCTGCAAGAAGCTTTTCTCCTTAATAGACTATTTCTATAGCATCGTTTTGCTTGAAAATGTCAATAACTCTTCCTTTCAATGTAGCATAACGTATTTTAGGGTGTCATCGTTCCCTTTCCGCTACTCATCATCATATAGTTATGGCAAGGTGGGACTAGCTTAGTGATTGACCGTGATTGTATTTTTTGCTTTTCTTATACGTTAGAAGATAATATAGTCCCGCTTACTCTTTTGTGATTCGTTTTCCTGAGCTAACGTAAATTCGGTAAAAAAACACGCTTAATCTTCAGACCTATCGAGGAGCCTTTCATCCATTTGCTTACTCGCCTTTGCTCCTAATTTCTTCAGACCTTCGGCTCGTTTTACAAGGTTGCCACTGCCCTCGGAAAGCTTCTTCATTGATTCTTGATAGGCCTTTTGAGTACCATTCAAATGCTTTCCTATAGAAATAAGGTCTTCTGTAAAAGATTGGAATTTGTCGTATAACGCTCCACCCTGACGCGCTATTTCAATCGCGTTTTTGTTTTGATATTCTTGTTTCCATATGGAAGCAATCGTTCTTAGGGTAGCGATAAGTGTAGTTGGACTGACTATTACAATGTTTCTCGAATACGCGTCATTGAATAAATCCTGGTCATGCTGAACAGCCAAAGTAAATGCCGGTTCGATCGGGATAAAAAGAAGTACGAAGTCAAGTCCATCGAGCCCGTAGAGATTTTGATAGCTCTTCTCACTAAGTCCTTTTACATGTGTTTTGATTGAATTGATGTGCAATTTGAGTTGCACCAACTTGTCTGCTTCGTTTTCTTCATTGACAAAGCGCTCATAGGCAGTTAATGAAACTTTGGAATCAACTATTACATGTTTGTTGTCTGGTAGCCTAATGACTACATCAGGTTGATATCTTTTTCCGTCATCACCAGTTTCTGAAACTTGCGTCTCATATTCTCTACCTTTTTCAAGCCCAGATTTTTCAAGGATTCTTTCAAGGATAACTTCTCCCCAGTTTCCTTGAGCTTTTGAGTCTCCCTTAAGTGCTTTTGTGAGGTTTTCCGCTTCCTTGGTAATCTGCTTATTTAGATCACTTAGGTGTTTAATTTGTGTGACGAGGGATGCGTTTCTTTCTGCTCCTTCTTTGTTTGAGTCCTCTACTTTTTTCTGGAACTCACCGATCTTTTCCTTAAGTGGATTGAGTAAATCGTGAATATTGGTCTTGTTCTGCTCTGTAAATTTTTTGCTCTTCTCTTCAAATATTTCGTTCGCTAAGTTCTTGAACTCATGCGCAAAGCGTTCGTTGAGTTTTTCGAGTTCTGCTTTTTGGTCTTCAAGTTTGGTCTGAAGGTTTTTGTGTTCAGTTTCGACTTTGGTCAGCTGGTTACTTAAGGCAAGACTTTTGTTTCGTTCGGTGGAGAGTTCTGGTTTGACTTCTGTGAGTTCTTTAGCGATCATGCCATAACGCTCTTCTGCTAATTGAAGCTTGTTCTGGATGTCTGTTTCGCTAGAGTTCGTAGTATTGGACCTGCTTTTGGCCATAAACCACCCAACGAGTCCGCCTAATATTACTCCTGAAATCAGCCAAATTATCTCCATCAATGCTCAGTGTTTATACAAATATATCTGTTCAGAGATATTTGTGAGAGTCATTGAAAGGATTAATGTTTAAGCAAGCATTTTGCTTGTACCAAAAACAGGCTGTTCGTGCTCTATCACTACATTTTTGGAGAGTAGGTATTGTGCTAATTGAGCTTCAAGCTTAGCGTCTAATTCTAAGAAATTATCTAATAAACACCATGGCTTTATAGATAACTCTACAAAGTCATTCTTGATTTTAGAAACTTGAATTTTTGCCTTAGGGGAATTAAGGACTTGATGGTTCTGTGTGAAGAAGTTCATGATTTCATCTTTCACTTTAGTCATATTACTCTGGTAACTCACTCCAATTGTGAGGTCTAATGAGATAATGTTTTTAGCGCTAAGATTATGTAGCTCCCTCTTATAAAAAATAGTATTGTTGACTTTGGTTTCTGAGCCATCAATTCTTTTGATCGTAGTCTTCTGAATACCACTCTTCTCTATTGATCCCACTTTCCCATCCACTTCGATGAAATCGCCAATGCGGAAAGGTTTGAAGACCCTAAGTAAGAGACCACTACCGATATTACTCAGTGGATTAAGTAAGGAATTTTGAATATTATGGCTAATAGAACTCATTTCATTCAGTTTGATTGCAAGTAGTTATGCAGTACATATCTATTACGCGCTCTTTAAAACAAACCCTACTTTTAGATAAGGATTATCCCTTTTTTCTGAACATTAGGGCTTGAGAGTTCCCCATAATGGGTATCTCAATCAAGAAATTACAATTATAATGGCTTAGTGAATAGCTACTTTATCTAAGATAATTAGACCCTTTTTACTCTGGTCAAAGACAAATTTCATGGCTTTGATGGAATTCGAATCAAAGCCAGTCTCACTTGAGAGTTGGCTAAGATTAAAGAAGAAAGTATTATAAACTGCCTCAGATCGTTTAGTGCTTTGGAGTTCTTTATTTTTTAAAACGTCTACTGACAACTGCCTTTGTAAATAGCTGTAATCACTTAGCTTGAAACTCACGATGCTATCGTTTAAATCGGTTAGCTCTATTGTGAAATCAATAGGTTCTGGAGCTTTTTTGTCTTCCTCATCCTCGTCTTCGTCTTGGTCTATATCTTCCGTGTTGTTTGCGTTTCCTTCATTATTCTCCTCTGAATTATCATTTTCATTGACCTCTTTATTGCCATTTTCTTTCTTCTTTTTCTCTTCGTCTCGTTTTTTGTCTGGATAGGTACTACCCTTTGCTTCGGACATTTCAAATGTCAGACTAGAGGTTGCTTCAGCATTAATAGGCTCATTGAAGACTATCTCAAAACTTGCAGTATCGGCTTCATAGGCTAGACTATCCCAGCCAATATAAGCAGCCCTTGTTCCGCGATTTCCATACTTCATACCAACAATTTGCTCTTTCCAAACCGTTAGGTTCTCTGTAGTAATTTGTCCCATTGATGAAGTAGTAGTTAAATCAAGGTCTTCTTCAAAATCTGCCAATACCTGCCAGTCAGAAGATTGATATTGATTAAGGTAGATGGTTTCAGGAAGCCATTTTTCACCTGCTCTGTGATCTTTAAAAAGAGGGGCATAAGCTGTTTTTCCTTGTAATGTGGCTTGTAAAAAGGCACTGATGTAAATCTTACCAATTTGAAGCTGATCTTCCATAGGAATCAAGGCGTCAACGTTTAGTAGCGAACCAAATGGAAATCCAGAATCTCTATTCCCCCAAGTTGTGTTGAATTGTCCGTGGTTAGCTCCATACACATAAACTGCTGACTTAAAATAGTCTGTTGAATCGCTGAATTCGAGTCTCTCGTATTGCCTCAAGCCCGCAAATGACTGCACATCTCCATCATTAGCACCATGAATTACTAGATAGTTGACATCTTTAAGTGGCGTGCTAACATTGCCTGGTTTGTACTGACCATCTACAGGAGCTATTGATATGACTGCTTTGATATTAAAGTCGAAATCGAAAACTTGTTTGGCGTCATCAGGGTAGAAGGGGAGTTTATTGAAAAAACCTGCAACTGCAGCAGCTTCACCACCTCTTGAATGGCCCATAACAGCTAGATTCTCCATATCCACTTTGCCATTGAATAAGCTTCCTTCTGTATTATTCCATTTCTCCCAATATTTTAAATGCTCCAGTAGTAGCCAACCTCTTGCGTCATTTTCCTCATTAAGGCCATCGCCTATAAAATCTGTCCAGCCACTATTAATAAAATTTTCATCTACGCTGACCATAATAATACCTTGGCTTGCCAAAAGCTCGCCGAGATATTCATATCCTGGATCGGAGAAGTCAAACATGCTATGATTTCCATGAACTATTAATGCTAATGGAAATGGCCCTTCACCTTTAGGATACCAAACTCGACCGTTAATTGGCAGGGACTTATCATCAAAACCCCAATACCAAGTTCTGAGCTTGCCACTCCTTCCTTCCCATCCAGATAGTAAGCGAGATCCATCGATAGAGTCCGTTAGTATTGTTACACTTTCCGCGAATTCAGATCGATGTTTGTCTTTTCCACTTCCGTAGGTAAGGTATTCAACTTCATAAGACCCAGGTTTAGAGGGGTCTTTAAGTTGAATGTGATCTGGACGATATGCTGATTTATTGGCCGCATTGATGTGTTCTACTTCTGGCTTGAATCCGGTGTCTGCTAGCCAAACTAACCCCCAAACCAGTCCAGCTAGTCCAAGCAAAGTGCCAACTGACGCTGTGATTTTTTCTAGTAAGGTAGATTGAGATCGTGTCTTTTTCGTAAGTGAGAAAATACCCGCACCGAGCGCACCTGCAAAAACAATTACTAAGACAGGAAATTGCCAGTTTAGACTACCTATGCCGAAAGCAAAAGGCATAAGGAAAAAAGCCCCAGGTATTACCCAAAAAAGACCTTTGTTCATTTTTTTGACGATCAGTCTGGCAAGAATGGCGCCTGCTCCCATTAGAAAAGCTATAATGAGACCTAATAGTACCATCAAGAGGCCAAAGTAGGTTTGAGGCTGCGTTACAAACATCATCAAAGAGGTAATGATCCAAATGATGACAACAGTAGCGCCTATGGCTTTATTAGCTCCTTTCCAGGCAATTGGTCCAGGCTTAAGCTTCTTTAAAAATCCAATAATGGCTTTCCAGGTTCTTTTGAAAAATTTGATCATCTTTTTTGGTTGAGGGAGATTATTACCTCATGAAGATAAGCAAATGCTTAGAAAGAGTCTAAACCGTAGCGGTACACTTGAGTTCGATGGCGATCGGAGTAGGTAGGCAATTTATTTCTATGGTAGTTCTACAGGGCTGATTGTCCTTGAAGTATTCAGCATAAATTTTGTTATAGGTAGCGAAGTCGTCTTTCATATTCGTTAAGAATACGGTCACATCCACTAGTTTATCCCAGCTACTGCCAGATGCCTCTAAAATCAATTTCACATTATTGAAAACCGACCTACACTGCTTTTCAATATCATAGTCTGTGATATTACCAGCATCGTCAAGTGTTACCCCCGGGATTACTTTCGTTCCGCGTTCCCTTGGTCCCACACCAGATAGAAATAGTAGTTCGCCAACTCTTCTGGCATGCGGATATAGGCCTACAGGCTCTGGTGCTTTGTCTGAATTGATTTTTTCACTCATAATATCTGTTATTGAGGGACCCAAATACTCTTGGCCTTTATTTTTTCAAGTTTTGATGGGATGGTAATTGGGTTAGAGGATTTGCAGTAAAAGACAAAGCCTTTATAAGAGGTACTGTACTTGTATTTTCTATCGAAGAAGCCGTTGTCACCTTTTTCAATTACGATGCCATCGTCCATTCTCGAAATCAGGTTGCTGAATTCATTTGGTTCTATTTTTACAATAGCACCTGATGCTTTTATTGCTTCCTGTATTGCTGCTTGTGCCGCTGCTGCGCCTGCTGCTCCACTCATTTTAGAATTCTTTAGTCAATTTTATACTCTAGTTCTCAAGCTCATCTTTCGACTTTATATTGTCTTGGCAAAAGCCATATTGACCGGGGCTATTTTTATTTCCATTTTATGAGTTCATCAAGTCCTCTATCTCTTCGGCCTCAATTGGAATATTACCCATCAGGTTGTGTTGTCCGTCTTCAGTAATCACAAGGTCATCTTCTAATCGAATGCCGAGGTTTTCTCCTGGAATATAGATGCCGGGTTCCACGGTAAAGACCATACCTGGTTTGAAGTCAGTATAAATGCTTGCAACATCATGTACGTCTAATCCAATATGATGAGAAGTACCATGCATGAAATATTTCTTATAAGCAGGCCAGTTTGGATCTTCGTTTTTAACGTCAGTTTGATCAATCAAACCGAGACCTATTAGTTCTTTGGTCATAATATTTCCAACTTCCTTATGGTAGTCAGGAATACTATTTCTAGGAGTTAAAAGTGCTGTTGCTTCATTTTTAACACGTAAAACGGCATTGTAAACATCTTTTTGCCTTTGAGTGAATCGTCCGTTGACTGGGATACAACGGGTCATGTCTGCATTATAATTGGCATACTCTGCACCAACATCCATTAGAATCATATCACCATCTTTCAATTGGTCTTTGTTCTCGATGTAATGAAGGACACATGCATTGCCTCCGCCAGCAATAATTGGGGTGTAAGCAAAACCTTTAGATTTATTGCGGATAAACTCATGTAGGAATTCTGCTTCAAGCTCGTATTCCCAAACGCCTGGTTTTGTAAAGGCCAATATTCTGCGGAAGCCTTGGTCTGTCAGGTCGCAGGCAGTTTGCATCAGCTCAATTTCCCGAGCTTCTTTAACTGTTCTAAGATCGTAAGCGATTAGAGCAAGTCTTTCGTAATTGTAGTTGCCGTACTTCTCACGGCACCATTTATTGAACCTATCCGATCTGGTTTCTACGTCTGTGCCGTTTCGGATATGCTCGTTATTATATAGGTAAATGTTGTCAGTTTCGGCAAGTAAGGTGTTAAGCATACCTTCAAACTTCTCAACCCACATAATTGTCGAAACTCCTGAAGTTTCTGTGGCCTCTTCCATGGTGTACTTGTGGCCTTCCCAAACCGCAATCAATTCGTTGGTTTCTCTTACAAAGAGTATTTCTCTCATTTTCGGGTCTGGAAAGTCTGGGGCTACAATCAGTACAGATTCTTCTTGATCGATACCAGAAAAGTAGAGCAAGTTGCTGTTTTGTCTGAAAGCCATTGTGCCATCTGCATTGGTGGGCATAATATCGTTAGAACAGATGATAGCAATTGAATTAGGCTTCATTTTAGCCTTTAACTTTGCTCTATTCTTGATAAACAGGTCTTTTCCGATGTGTTCGTATCTCATGTCTTTTTTGGTCAAAAGGTTACTTAACGAAATAAGCATGAATTGATGAGAAAAGGAAGGCTTCTTTGATCTGTCAGCCCAAAACTGATATTAACTGTTCTGTGGTAATGTCTAAGCCACACTTGAAGTGTCCTTTTGGGCAAGCTTTTTTACCGTGTAGCCCGCAAGGTCTACAATCGAGATTTTCCTTTACTTGGATAATGTGACTTTCGTCTGATAACGGTCCGAAACCGAATTCTGGAACTGTAGAACAGAAGATGGCACATGTTTTCGCATTGACGGCAGAAGCTAAATGCATAGGAGCACTGTCGTTCACATAGTTCATCTCGGCATCTTTCATCAATGCAGCAGATTGCAATAGCGATAGTTTACTACATAGGTTTTGAGCCCGAGTATCTCCTGAATTTTCTATGATTTCATTACATAGATCAAGGTCTGATGGTGCGCCAAGTAGAAAAATATTACCCTTGAAAGGAATAGCCTTAATCAGTTCAATCCACTTTTCTTTTGGAAACTGCTTAGTAAACCAAACAGAAGCTGGAGCCATGCAGATATAGGGTTTGGCTTGCCACTCTTCGATGGCATTGAAGTCTTTTTCAGATGGATAGAGTTTCGGGTTGCAATGATCGTCATCTGTTAAACTCCGGATTAAGTCATGATTTCTCACTACTTCGTGAACACCATTGCCTATTTCATGAGGTACTTTCTCATTAAAGGACCAAGCGAAAGGGTTCTTGTCAAAACCGATTTTCAAGGGAGCTTTAGATAGCGCGGTGATTAAGCCTGAGTTGGCGAATCGTTGTACATTCACCACAAGGTCATAAGGAGTGGCTCGGATCTTTCTGATCAGCCTGAATAGGTTGCTGTATTTCCCACCTTTTTTGTCCCAAACAAGAGTCTCTCTAACAAAGGGATGTCCGTTCATTAAACTCTCGTTGCCTTGGCGCACCAAGAAATCTATGTCAGCGTCTGGGAATCGATGGTGTAACTTTTCTAACAAACCAGTTGCTAGAATTACGTCCCCAATAAAGGCAGTTTGAATAATAAGAATTTGACGGAACGGCATTGACAGTGAATTCACTCAAATATAAAGGAATTGATTTTCCTAAAAGCACCTTGAGCCTTCGAAAGAGGAAATTTGAAAGCGAAAAATTGTATTAGCACAAAGCGGGATACTATTCGGTTTAGTGCTTATTAAATAATTATCTTTGCTCACTTGAGGAGAATCGGAGATGGTTGACTATAACCTATTTACATTGCCAAACGGCATCAGAATAGTTCACAAAGAAGTACCAAGCACAAAGATTGTTCATTGTGGGTTTGTGCTAGATATTGGTAGCAGAGACGAACGCGAAGATCAGTTGGGAATTGCTCACTTTTGGGAACACATGGCCTTTAAAGGCACCAAAAAACGTAAGGCTTTTCATATACTGAATCGACTTGACTCTGTTGGAGGTGAGTTGAATGCCTATACCACCAAAGAAAAGATTTGTTTCTACGCGTCTACGCTTGAGAAACATATGGAGAGTGCCTTTGAGCTATTACAAGACATTACTTTCGATTCTATTTTCCCCGAAAAGCAGATTGAGAATGAAAGGGGAGTGATCCTAGAGGAAATGTCTCTATATCGTGATAGTCCAGAAGATGCCATTCAGGATGAATTTGATGATGTGATTTTTAGAGATCATCCACTTGGGAAAAATATTTTGGGTACACCCTCTAGTGTTAAGTCCTTTCAGAGAAAAGATTTTCAAGACTTTTTGAAAACCAACATGAATACTGAAGGCATCGTGTTTTCTTGTGTTGGCAATGTGTCATTGAAGAAGGTGACCAAATTAGCCGAAAAGTATTTTGGAGCTATACCACACGTAAAGGCTAAGAGAGAGCGAGTACTGTTTCAGGGATACACGCCAAGTTCGGAAACGATAAAAAGAAACATTACACAAGCCCACTGTGCGATTGGTACTACTGCTTATGCATTAGGTGACAAAAGTAGGCTCCCTTTCTTCATGCTAATAAATATTTTGGGCGGGCCAGGGATGAATTCAAGACTGAACCTGGCACTCAGAGAGAAGTATGGTTTTGTCTATAATATCGAAGCCTCATATAATCCATACTCTGACACAGGTTTGTTCGCTATTTTTTATGGAACAGAGTTAAGCCAAGTGAATCGAAGTAAGAAGTTGATTGCAAAGGAGCTTAAGCTATTGCGAGAAAAGCCACTCGGAACCCTTCAACTACATAAAGCCAAAGAGCAGTTGGTTGGTCAATTGGCCATGGCGGAAGAAAACAATGCTAGTTTAATGCTCATGATGGGTAAAAGTATTCTCGATATAAACAAAGTGCATAGCCTTGAAGGTATTATCAAGAATATCAGATCGATTAGCAGTGAGCAATTAATAGACATTGCCAACGAGGCTTTAGTCGAAGATCAATTGAGTTATCTAACATTCTTACCCAAGAGCTGATGGAATTTATATCTGCGGATCTACAAGCTTATGTCGAAGCTCACTCGGGCGAAGAATCAGCGCTTTTAGCTAATTTGAATAGAGACACCTATACCAAGGTGATGCTACCGAGAATGCTTTCGGGTCAGCTACAAGGCCGAATGCTTTCAATGCTGAGTCATATGATTCAGCCGAAACGTATCCTTGAAATCGGAACATATACCGGTTATTCTGCGATCTGTCTGACAGAGGGTATGCAGGAAGACGGAAAGCTGATTACGTTAGACATCAATGAAGAATTAGAAGTCATGGTGAGGGATTATTTTGAAAAAGCTGGCTTGTCCCAAAAGATTGATTACCGCATTGGTAATGCGATGGAATTGATTCCAGAAATTGATGAGACTTTCGATCTTGTCTTTATCGATGCAGATAAGAAAAACTATACGAATTACTTTAACTTAGTATTTGAAAAAGTCAGACCAGGTGGATTCATAATAGGCGATAATGTACTCTGGAGTGGCAAAGTAGTTCAGACTGAAAAGAAAACTGACAAAGACACACAAGCAATCCTTGATTTCAATCGTTTCGTTCATGAAGACGATCGGGTTGAAAACGTACTGTTTCCAGTAAGAGATGGCTTGATGGTAATAAGAAAAAAATAGTGAGACATCTCCTTGTGTCAATCATCACCTTAATGATGGCTTCGTTGAGCTCTTTAGCGCAAGCCCCTATGATTGTCCCTTCCCAAATCACCGTAGCGGGTGTAAAACTCAAGATTAACAACGAGGCGAAAAAGGAAATAGAAGAGACGCTAGACCTGCTGACGCGTAGCCAATACCACTTCCAGCTAAAGGCCGACCGGTCTAACCTATACATGCATTTTGTGGAGAAGGTCCTGAAAGAGGAAGGAATTCCTGAAGACTTCAAATACCTGGCAATTCAAGAAGGGGAGTTTATAGCTGACGCTGTTTCTACTTCAAATGCAGTTGGTTTTTGGCAATTTAAAAAAGCATCGGCACAAGAGTTAGGCCTAAGGATAGATAACGTGGTTGATGAACGAAAGCATATCATTGCCTCTACCATTGGTGCTACCAAATACCTAAAACGGTCCAATTTCGTATTTGACAATTGGATTTTATCCATGCAATCATACCTACAAGGCCTCACTGGAACCCAAAGAACTGTTACAGACAAACTCTATGGCGCCAAGACAATGAATATCACTGGGAAATCGCACTGGTATATCAAAAAGTTTATCGCACATAAATTGGCCTTTCAAGATTTTGTCGGTGAAGGGAGAAAACATCCGGAGGTTAGGTTGAATGAATTTGAGGGTAAGGGCAGAACTTTACGGCAGGTGAGTCAAGATGTGAAAGTAGATTATGATGAGCTCAAGCGATTCAATAAGTGGTTGAACCAGTCCAAAATACCTGGAGATAAATCATATATGGTGATTTATCCAACAAAGGGCGAGCAGAGACCTATCGCTCAAAGGCAAGTGACTGAAAAGCCAGAAACTAAGCCACAGCCAAAAACAAATACTCAAATAGATAATGTAAGAAGAGAAAGACCTAGGGCCATTCAAGCTGGAAATTTTTTTAGACCGCTTGAAGGTAATGTTGGACTTTATCCCAGTATTACGGGAAATTTGAAGAATGCCTATGAATCTGGGCAAATCAAAATGAATGGTATTCCTGCTATTCGCGCAAGGGCTAATGAGTCTGTTCAGACCCTTTCAAATAGAACTGGAGTTAGTGTTCAGCGATTGGTAAAATTCAATGATATTGGAAACAATAGATTGAAGACAGACGCCTATTACTATCTCAAAAACAAGAAGGCCAAGGGAAAAGTACACTATCATGTGGTGCAGTCCACAGAAACTTTATGGTCTATTGCACAGGATTATGGTATTCGTTTAAAAAAGCTAAGGCAGAAAAATAGAATGGCTAAGGATGAAAATCTTAAAATTGGCCGTGTACTATGGCTTCGCTTTATCAGACCTCAAAACATTCCAATTGAATACAGCAATGTTCTAGTTGAAAGGGCGGAGGTTTCTGCTGAGGATCGACTGATTACAGAGGTGACGCTGTCTTCAACACTCGAAAATAAAATTGAAAAGCCGAAGCCAGTTGAAATGCCTTTAAATGAAGAGATTGAGGTGTTTGTTCAACCAATAGTAACAAAGCCATTGGTAGAGACAGCGCTGGATACTATTATTGTACACTTAGTAAAGCCGAAGGAAACTTACTTTGCAATATCTAGGATTTACAACGTTGAAATTGATGATATTTTGGAGTGGAATCAGTTGAATATTCAGGATGGCTTAGAGGTAAACCAGGAAATCAAACTGCTGGTGCCGAAGGCGCAGGCTAAACGAATTGGTTTAGAAGAAATTCTGCACGAAGTACAGGTGGGGGAAACACTTTGGTCTATTTCGAAACTATATGACGTTGCCATTGAGGACATCAAAAAGTGGAATAAAAAAGAGACCAACAACCTCTCGCCAGGAGAGCAACTTATAATTTTAAAGAGGCCGTAGCGGCTATTAACGAATTTGAACAATGCCATAACGACTAAGCCGCTTCGCTTGGTTTTATTTTTTTTAATAAATGTATTGCTAGTTTCGGCATTAATTGCTCAAGAGGAGACTAGTGAAAAGGATACGACTGTCGCTATCCCTGATAGTCTTATCTATTGGAAGCAAGGTGCTAAGTTTAATCTAACGGTTCAGCAAGTGGGACTAACCAACTGGGCGGCAGGTGGTGAATCATCAGTTGCTGTAGGTGGTGGAATACAGGCCTTCATGAATTTCGAGCGGGATGAAGTCGTTTGGGAGAATAGGGCACAAATTGGTTATGGTGTTATTCGAAATGGCGGGGGAGGTAATCGTTTTGAGAAAACCGATGATGCCATTGAATTATCATCAAAATACAGTCAAAAATTCACTGAGAAAGTATTAATGACTGGTGCTGTTAATTTCAGAACCCAGATGGATCGTGGTTTTAAGATTGAAAAAATTGCTAACTCGAGTGAAACGAGAAGGATATTGATCTCAGATTTCATGGCGCCTGGCTATTTACAAACCTCTTTGGGTCTTACTTTTCGAGATGCTGAAAAAGGGTATACAGCTACGTTAGCTCCATTTACAGGTAGGTTTACCTTTGTATTGAACGATTCACTTTCAACTGCAGGCGCTTTCGGTATTACCCCTGGCGATCAGATAAGGTCTGAGGCAGGAATAAGTTTGCGCGGAGGTTTCCAGAGGGATATAATGCAGAATGTGAAGCTTCAAACAAACTTTAACCTCTTCTCAAATTATGAGAAGTTCCCCAATACTGTCGTCAATGTTGAAGCAATACTCAATTTGAAAGTCAATGATTTCATTCAGTCAAATATTAGTAGCCAGATCATTTACGATGACGATGTAATCGTCACTAGATCAGACGGTAGTCAGGGCCGCGATTGGCAGGTTAAGAATGTAATCAATGTTGGCTTTGTGCTGAGTTTCTGACAATCTACATCTACTTGATAATACTTTGATTGTTCGCCATCCTGAACGCAGCGAAGGATCTAATCTCTTTCAGCATTTCTTCGCTGCGCTCAGAAAGGGAAGGAAGACACAGATAGATTGCTCGAACCATGTTCTCGCAATGATAATATGCTTTAAAACTCTGGATCAAGTCCGAGTTTATCTTGTAAATCTTTGAGGGCGGGGTATTTATTCTTTAAAAACTCGAATTTTTCTCGATCCGTATAGAGCATTTTTTCTTGTGCTATTTCTACGACATTCGACTGAAGAGAAATGTTATCGTTCTTCAGGGTATTCCTAAGGTGGTGGAGTAACTCTGCTCTGTATTTTTCAAAGCTAGAAACTAAAGCGGCATTAGGAATTGATACCGTTACTCTATTATCTTCTAAATGAAATGGGTTCTTGAGGACCTCTTGATCAAGGCTTTGGAAATTGCCATCGGCTACGAACTTTTGCCAAGCCGCCTCCATGTCTTCTTTCGTGTAGTCATTGTTTCTTAAATCAACTTTCTCGACTTCCTCCTCATTTTCTTCTTCTTTAGGCTTGTTGATTTCCTTTTTTAAAGCATTTAGATCTGTTGGAACCAGCATCGTTTTAGATGGAGCTTTTCTAATGCTCGGCCTTGGACTATTGGGAGGCGCCAAGGGAGCTTGCGCAATAGGTTCAACGGGTTCTGGAATTACTGGGACGGCTACTTCTGGTTCGACTTGTTCTTTTTCGTGTTTGGCAGTTGGTAAAGGAGGTTCCTCTTCTTCTTTAGGAGTAGGAGTAGGAGTAGGAGTGGGAGTGGGAGTAGGAGCAGCTTTTGGCTTTACTTCTGTCTTGGTTTCGTCTGAAGTAGGCTCAGTTAAAGTTTTTTTTTTGATGAGTCACCATTGGTGCTCACTTGGGCTAGCGAAAGCGCTGAGTTGAGATGCGCCATCTTGACCAAGGCCAACTCGACATGTAATCGCTGATTCTTGCTGGCTTTGTAATTGATATCGCATTGACTGCCAATGTTGAGGGCAGTCAGTAAGAACGAAAGCGGAATTTGATTTGCTTGCTCTAGATATCTCGCCTTAACACTGTCTGAAACTTCAAGCAGTTCAACCGTAGCATTGTCTTTGCAAACCATTAAATCTCTCAGGTGACTGCTTAGCCCGATGATGAAGTTGTGTCCATCAAAACCTTTCTTCAAAATTTCATCGAAGATCAATAAGGTATTGGCAGTATTTTCTCCGAGTAGGGCTTCGGTCATTCTGAAGTAATAATCATAATCCAGAATGTGAAGGTTATCAATAGTGTCTTTATAAGTGACCTTCTTTCCTTTTGAGAATGTAACGATCAGGTCAAAAAGAGACAAAGCATCACGCATGGCACCATCTGCTTTTTGAGCAATCAGATTAAGCGCTTCCTCTTCAACTTCAATATTTTCTTTCTCAGCGATCATTTTTAATTGATCAGAGATATTGTTGATTTCAATTCTGTTGAAATCGAAAATCTGACATCGAGAGAGAATGGTAGGAATTACTTTATGCTTTTCCGTAGTAGCCAAAATAAAGATGGCATACGAAGGTGGCTCTTCCAGCGTCTTCAAAAAAGCATTGAAGGCCTGATTAGAAAGCATGTGCACCTCATCTATGATATAAACCTTGAATTTTCCTTGTTGAGGAGGGTAGCGGACTTGCTCAATCAAATTTCTGATGTCATCAACAGAGTTGTTTGAAGCAGCATCCAGTTCATAGATGTTGAAAGTGTCATTACCCATTAAAGGGTTGTCAATGGTTTGGTCGTTGATGAGTCGCGCGACAATACGTGCACAAGTAGTTTTACCTACTCCTCTTGGTCCGCAAAACAGGAGTGCTTGCGCCAATTGGTTGTTGTCGATGGCATTTTTAAGGGTAGTTGTGATGTGTTCTTGTCCCACAACTTCCTCAAAGCCTACCGGTCTGTATTTTCTAGCCGAGACAACGAAGTTTTCCATTACCGCAAGATATAAATCTTAGTGAAGATGTTTAAAGTTCTTGCCCCAAAGTTTTTCAAAGTACGGATGTGAACCAAAAACCCGTTACCTTTGTAGTCCATTTTGGCAGAAGGCCAAAGCATTGAAACATGGGGCCGACTGGAATTGACAGTAGGTGAAATGCGAGTGTAAGCATGTCGGGAGTTGTTTGTATTTCCCGTAAATAAAACAATCACACTTTATAATAGGCGAAAGACAATACGCCCTTGCAGCTTAATTAGATTTAAGTAGCAATGTGTCTCGCTGGCCCCCTGTTCTGCCGGGTCGGCACCAGAGGCATCAACCGCAGAACTGGCTGCTACGGAGTTGTGACGTAGTTAGCGAGATTAATCGCATCTAAGGTTTGAATCAGGGTGGCTGCTGTCCTTATCAAACTCGAAAATTAATCAGCAAATAAACATGTAGAAGGCGCTTTGTGTTCCTTATCTGGACGAGGGTTCGATCCCCTCCGGCTCCACAAAAAAAGCCACCGAAAGGTGGCTTTTTTTGTTTTGAAATCTTCCCTACGACTGTTCTTGAGCTTTTTTGTAAGCCAAGGCCATCTTTACTTCTCCCCAAGAGTATTCATCTCCTAGTTGTGCTTTGATCTCGCCTGAACCGGCTGTCTCTGGAGTAATCAACGAGAGGATGTTATTCAATTTTTTCTTGTCGATGATATCGAAGGGATCAATTTCCCCACTTTCTACATAGGTGCACAAATGGCTTTCTATAGTGCTTGGGACTAGGCTTCTTTCCTGAGCAATTTCTTCAATTGTTTTTCCTTCTTTATAGAGGCTGAATGAAACTTCGGCAGTAGGGGTTTTATCCTTTTTCTTAACCTTAAGCTCTATTTTTCTGGCTTTGTGGAGGTCGCTGTCTTCCAGGTCTTCCTTGGTCAAGATTTTATCGTCAGCCATTGACTTTATGAGCAAATCTATCTTTTGTAATGCAAGTGCTTTATTGAAAAAGGCCTGCTCAATCGCTTTAATCTCCTTTCGATATGTTTTGAGCTTAGTCTTTTCTTTTAAGTTGTCGTCATGGTTTTTTAGGTCCTTCGAAGCCTTTTTTAAGATCGGAGTGAAGTATTCTGTGGCTTTACTAACACGTTCGGCCAACTGTTTCAAATAATCTTCTTCAGTCGCAATGATGCGCTGTGCTTGTTTTGCAAAGCTTGCGCCAACTGGTTTGATGGTTAACACTTCCTCTATCAAAGCCTTAGTCCAAATATGATGTTGCTGTTTGGTCGATCGATTTTCTTGCTTATCGAAACTCCTTTCATGGACTTGCAATTCGAAGATGACTCCCGCAAAATTGAACGTATTGGCCACTAGCTTTGAGAGATAATTCTTTCGATCAGATGAAAGGTTATTGGATAACTGACTAACTGAAGCCTTTGACTTTGCAAAGTCTTTCATCGACTCGCTTAAGTTGAAGTTGGATGCAGGTATTTTAGAAGAGAGCACCAAGCCATCCAAGGAGGTCAGTCGTGATAGCGCTACATAAACTTGCCCTTGCGCGAAGGCATCCGTGAGGTCAAGTATGGCTTTTTCAAAGGTCAGTCCTTGACTTTTGTGCACCGTAACGGCCCATGCCAGCTTTAGAGGGTACTGTTCAAAACTACCAAGTACTTTTTCATCAATCTCGTTGGTTTCCTTATTGAGTGTATAACGCTTGTTCTCCCAGGTGTAAAAGGGTACTTGTACTTCAACACCATTCTCAAAAGTCACGCGGATATCGTTCGGTTGGAGTTTGGTGATATGACCAATCTTTCCATTAAAAAATTGACCTTCTCCGCTTTGATCGTTTTTGATAAACATTACCTGAGCCCCTTGCTTCAGCTCCATGCTATTGGAAGTTGCAAACAGGTTTTCGGGGTACTCACCTTGAATCTTAGCCCGATAAGTTTGAGGTTTTGCAGCGAGTTCGGCTAGTCGGGTAGTATTGATCTCGTCAGCCTTGCGATTGTGCGTAGTCAAGTGAATGTAGCCTTGGCTCGAGAGACTATGGTAATCTTCTTTGTAATGCTGGTTCAGTGCTGCAATGTCTTCGGCAGTCTGTTGGTTTTCGCGAAAGCGATTTAGAATATCTATGAATCGCTGATCGCTTTGTCTATAGACTTTGTCCAGCTCCACATTAAGAGGAGGATTGTCTTTCAGTGCATGCGCTTCGAAGAAATAGCTACTACCATAGTAATTTGATAAAACTTGCCACTCATTGTCTTTTACCACGGGGGGAAGTTGCATAAGGTCGCCAATGAATAGCATTTGTAGACCACCGAAGGGTTCGTTTTTCCGCTTTCGTAAGAAGCGTAGCATGTGGTCTATGCAGTCTAAAAGATCTGCACGGAGCATACTTACCTCATCAATGATCAACAGCTCCACTTCATTGATCAAGTTCCTTTTGGAAGCATTGAATCTAAGGTTCGTAAAGAGATTGAACAGCGTTGTGATTTGAGCATTTACATTTGGAGGCTGAATTCTTTCTGGAATAAAAGCGCCAAAAGGAAGTTGCAATAGAGAGTGGAGTGTAACGCCTTCAGCATTGATCGCTGCAATTCCTGTAGGTGCAGCCACCACTATTTTTTTATGCGAGTTTGCGACAATGTATTTCAGAAAGGTTGTTTTGCCTGTCCCAGCTTTCCCTGTCAGGAAAATGTGCCTATCCGTAGTATTGATGTAATCAGCTGTAACTTTCGCGAGTTCGCTTAACTCAAATGACATGCTTGCTTTTTATTCTTAATCTTGATTTATCAAAGCTACGTGCATCAACTGGTAATGAGGGACAAATTTCAATAAAAATTGTAGTTTCAGGTGCGAATTAGGGTTGAACCGTCTTGGTTATTGTTGTCATGTTCCATTTATTCCTTTTCGTAGCTACTATTTACACTTTAACTTACTAATAGTGTCACAGCAGGTATTTAAGTCACAGAAGAATCAAATCGTTCTTACAGATGATTTTTTGATTTTCGATAAGAACAAGTCGATTCATTTTGATCACTTGTTGGTAGTCAAAATGAATAAGGGTCCTAAAAGCGCTTATGTCATTATTGGACAATACCGACCTGGCAGATGGTTTACTTATCTAAATATACATGCAGATGATTTTGTTATAGAGTTCCTTTCTAGGCCAGGGGTAAATATCATTGAAAAGGAGGTGGTAAAATCGCCAAAGAGATGGAAGAAGTCTAGTGGGTCTCTTAATTTTTCTGATGGAACAAGTCTTCATTGGTACCCTGCTGAAGGTACGAGTTTCTTGTTTTTTGAAGAAGGAAACAAACGACTTGGGTATGATTATATGCCTTTGATTTTCAACAAGAGAAATTTCAAACCTATTGCTGCGAAGACCGGCTCCGAGATTGACTGGTTACGGAGTGATTCAACGGTTTTATTTAACCCATGGTCAGATGTTGAGACACATCTAGAAAGCATTGAGGAGTATGGGAGCAAGCGTACTAACGAACCTGATGATGAATGGAATGAATCTTATGGTTTAGGTATAATGGAACATATTGGGGCTGGCTGCCTTGGTTTTATTGCCGTGATTGTTCTCATTATTCTATTAGCCTTTATCATGAGTTAATTTGACATGTCTTGTTCTACCCGCAAATACGAATATTATTCCAAAGACCTTGCTGAAACCGCATTGATCGACCAACATATCTATAAAGGTTTTAAGGCCCATGAGGGTCCTCAGAATGTTTATGAATGTGACCAATGCGGGGCTTGGCATTTGACGAGTAAAGCTTCCGAACAGAATCCTCGACTTCTAGAAATGATTGATTCTGGTGAAATGAAACGCAAGCAAGAGGCGAGTAAGTGGGAAAGAGGGTTTTAATATTATGCTGGATGCGTTAGATTTTATTATACCAAACACAAGTCTGACTTTGAATAGTTTTGGCAATCTTCAATCAGTTGGCTTTTCACTGAGATAATATTTATGAAATATTTCTGCTTTTTCGTGATCTTAATTGGTGCATTCTCATGTCAATCAACGAAAAGCGATAACAAGGTTTTTGCAACAGGTGAGGTTTTAATACTATCAGACTTGTTCAGTATTCCCGAGTTAGATAGAACTAGAACAATAAGAATTTATTTACCTCCTGGTTATGCGGAAAGTGAGGGTTACTACCCTGTACTGTATATGCATGATGGACAGAACTTATTCGAAGATTCCACCTCTTTTGCTGGGGAGTGGGGTGTTGATGAGGTTTTAGATGAGCTGAGTGAATCAGAAAATTTCAATCTTATTGTTGTTGGTATTGATAATGGAGGAGAAGATAGAATACACGAATTAACCGCATGGGATCATCCAAAGTATGGTAAGGCCGAAGGCGAAGAGTATATGAATTTCATTGTGGATGTGGTGAAGCCTTATGTGGATGAAAACTATAGAACTAAATCTGACCGCATAAATACTGCCATCATGGGCAGTTCTTTGGGTGGGTTGATTTCTCACTACGCCATTTATAAGTATCCCGAAGTTTTCAGTAAAGCTGGAATCTTTTCGCCATCCTACTGGTGGGGAGAAGGCCCCTTTGACCAAGTCAAGGAAATTGATTTACCTGAAGGTGCTAGGTTGAATTTTTTAGTGGGAGGCAAGGAAGGCCAAGACATGGTATTGCAGATGGAAAAGATAGTGAAAATGATGCTCGATAAAGGCCATCCCATTGATCATATTACGGCTAAGGTAAAACCTGAAGGAAAGCATAACGAAAAACTCTGGAGATCAGAACTTAGAGAAGCTTTGCTCTGGCTTTTTAATTAGGTCAACACCCTTTTTTCTATTTTTTGAACCAAAAACTGTCATTCTACCGTTCTCTCAATAAATTTGCGAGAAACCATACCATGTATTTAATCAGGTTACTTTCACGATTACCTTTTTGGTTTTTATATCCGTTTGCCGAGGCAACAGCGTTTATAGGCTGTCATGTATTAAGGTATCGCAAAGAGGTGGTGAGGGAGAATCTATCGAAAGCATTTCCAAATCAATCTAATTCAGAGATCCGAAGGCTAGCCAAACGCTTTTATAGACACTTTTCACAAGTTATCGTTGAGTCTGTTAAGGCCTATCGGTTTACCAATAAGGATTGGGAAAAGCGAGTTCCTTTAATCAATAATGAGGAAGTTTTAACCTATTTGGACGAAGGGATACCGGTGATTCTTATGTCAGGACATGTCGCGAATTGGGAGTGGCCTGCCTTTTCCATAGGAGCACAAATGGGTTATCCAATGGAGTTTCTTTACAAGCCTGTGAAGAATGAGAAATTCGAAAACATCATGCTCGCATTGAGAACAAAGCATGGGGGAGTTGCCGTGCCGAAAGATTCGGCAATGCGACAAATTATAAAACGAAGAAAACAGTCAAGGTTAATTGGGATCATAGGTGACCAATTGCCAACTATTGGTGCCGAAAAGTTATGGTTCGATTTTCTAAATCGTGAAACTGCTTTTTATGTCGGAGCCGAACGCATTGCCGCAATGACTCAATATGCCGTTTTCTATATCGATACCAGACGAACGGGCTTAGGTCGTTATGAAGTCACATTCAAGAAAATTGCATCGCCACCTTATGAAAAAGGTCAAACAGGCATAATCGAAAAGTACAAAGAGTTACTGGAGGAGACTATCCTTCAATCCCCTTCTGACTACCTATGGTCTCATAGAAGATGGAAGTACACAAAGGAACAAAGTGATGCTCAGTCAACAGCTAATCGTTGATCTACTCATCTCTTAAGACTTCAACTGGGTTTCTGTTCGCTGCTCTAATTGATTGAAAGCCGATCGTTAACCAAGCCACTAGTATAGAACCTAGAGCAGCAAATACAAATACAGCAGGACTAATCGGGGTTTTGTAAGCGAAGTTTTCTAACCAATTATCTACGAATAAATAGGCTATAGGACTTGCAATCAACAGGGAGACCAATATCAGTATCGTAAACTCCGCTGTGAAGGTATACATGAGTTTATAGACGGAAGCTCCAAGTACTTTTCTTACACCTAATTCCTTTTTTCGTTGTTCAGCAGAGAACGCGGCCAAGCCAAACAACCCAAGGCAGGCAATGCTAAGTGCCATTGCTGTGAACACGTTCAGAACCTGACTCATCTGTTGCTCGCTTCTAAAGTAAGCTTCAAAATCCTGATCCATAAACGAGTATTGGAATGGAATACTAGGATCTACCTCACCCAACTTTGTCTCTACGTCTTTAAGAATTGTACTTATGTCCTTCGAGTTTTGCGCAAAGTTGGAATTCACTCTAATCGAGATGAAGTCTGAGCCGCTTTCCCACATCTTGTCATTCTCCTCGTGGATGATCATAAGCGGTCCAACTTCGTACCGGACGCTATTGAAGTTGAAGTTTTTCACTACACCAATAACTTCAAAAAGTGCTTGGTCGCTAGAAGGGAAGGTTACGTGCTTTCCAATTGGCGAGTCATTACTATAATTCTCAGTAGTGCCCCAGCCTAAATCTTTGACAGCGGTTTCATTCAAAATAATTTTATACTTATCGGTGCCTCGATTTTTATCGAAACTCCGTCCAGTCACAAACTCCAAGTCCAACAAGTCTAAATATTCTTCACTTGACCTAAGGCGGTTAAGTGTGATAGGAGTCATATCAGATCCGTAGGAATTGTATTTGTCCTCGCCCCAAATATTTGGAGGGACAAAGTCTGAAAGTCCTACTGCGTCATAAGCCGCGTTTGACTTCAATAAATTTTGAAATGTTTCTTTGTCCTGATCGCTGAGTATCTCAATGTTGTGCACTTGAAGAATGTTGTCCTTATCGAATCCTAAATTTGCACTTGATGCATAGTTCAATTGTCTTTGGACAAACATCGCAGATATGATCAGTGCTATCGTGATTGTAAATTGAAATATGACTAAGCCGTTTCTGACAAATTTTCCTTTAAACCCAGCACTGAGCTTCCCTTTAAGTACTTCGATAGGATTAAATGAGGAAAGATAAAACGCAGGATAGCTTCCTGCTGCGAAACCAAGGAAGATTATAAATCCAATTAATAACCCTAGGAAGGATATATCGATGAGTTTATCATAAAGAGAGAGGTTAGTGTTTGCAAGTGTATTGAAAGCGCTTAAAGAAACTTCTGTCGCGACAATTGCAATTATGGTGCTGATGAGAACAAACATAATCGATTCGAAAATAAACTGTCTGACGAGCGCTTTTTTAGGAGACCCAAGTGTTTTTCTAATACCCACTTCTTTCGCACGATTTGCAGAACGCGCAGTAGATAGGTTCATGAAATTAATACTTGAAAGAAGTAAGATCAACACGCCAACGGCTCCAAATATCTTGATATAAACGATGTCGCCAAAAGGGCCAAATCTATTGCCACTCGCTGGAGACTTTATAAATACCTCTGTTATAGGTTGCATATGTAAAGTCCAAGATTTACCCTGTACATAGTCTTCGAAGGTTTGACCGAAAACACGCTGTGTTTCTACTTCGGCCCATTTAGGTGGTATTTGCTGAATCTTGTCCTCCAATGCCTTAATATCAGTACCTGGTTGGACTAGGCCATATGTGGCAAAAGTGGTCCAAATCCACTGGTGTTCACGATTCTTGATGCCCTGATAAGAACTCATAGAAGTCAGCATATCAAATTTAATGTGGGAGTTGTCAGGCGTGTTTTGTGCTACTCCAGTAACGTTAAAAGCGCGTGAGTTTCCGCCTTGCTCCACTTGTAATGTTTTACCGAGGGGATCAGTTTCTCCAAAGTATTTGACTGCCATTTCTTCAGTAATTACTATACTAAGTGGATCAGCAAGTGCTGTTTTGGGATCGCCTTCAATTAGGGGGAATGAGAATATCTTAAAGAAGTTTGCTTCTGCTACGTATAGGCTATTTTCTCCGAAAGACGAAAGATTACTTCCATCAGGGCTGTAGCTAACGACATGTCGTCCGGGTGAATGTAGCCGGGTTACTTCTTCAAACTCTGGAACATCAGCCCTCAAAGCAATAGCCAAATTTGGACCTGTCGAAGCAAACTCTTTGTTCCAGTCTCCCCAAATTTCGGGTTGATTGATCCTGTAAATTCGATCTCCTTTTACGTGAAAGTTGTCATAAGACATCTGATTCATCACATAAAGACCGATAAGCAAAGAGGCAGTTATGCCGATGGATAGGCCCAATATATTAAGCAAGCTAAACTGCTTATGACGGATGGCATTTCTCCAGGCAACGATGAACATATTAGTTAGCATGATGAATCAATTTAGAAAATTATTGATTCACCATAGCCAAATAGGGTGCCAAGTAAAAATGAATGATAGGTGTGCCTAATTGGCGTTTATCAATTTAAAGTCGCAGGTGAATTGTTCTGTGGAGAACAGTAGTGTTCGCTGGCGGTCGTTTATTTGAGGTGCTTTTTTAAGTTGCTAGCCAGTTTATTTCCACCAGTCCCAAACCAGCTTTCTATTACTTTTCCCTCTGGGGAGATAAGGAAATGTAAAGGCCACCCTGAGACATTATAGCGTTCGAAAATTTCAAGTTTGTTATTACCTTTCCAAAGTACAGGCCAAGGCAGTTTGACGTTTCTATTCGCGGCAATCTTATTCCATGCTTCAATTTCAGCGTCTTCGTTGTAAGTAAGTATTTGAAGGTTTTCGTATTTGTTGGCTTCTTCAAGCATATCAGGATAGCCTGTCCAACATGGACCGCAGCCGGTGGAGGCGAAGTCTAGCAAAAGATACTTACCACGATAGTCCTTTGTACTATAAGAGTTTCCGTTTTCATCTTCTCCTTCAAAGTCCAGAATCTGACTATTTAGGCTTACTTTTTCTAAGCCATAAGTATTGAGAAAGACATCGACATAGGGCAGTGCTTCTTTGCCTTTCTTGGAGGCTGCGTCAAACATGCCCTGTAATTCTTCTTGTTTGAAATTTTGAAATTTAAAGATTGAATTCAGTACACCCAGTGCAATTGGGTTGTCTTTATTAACCATAAATGATTTTATGAATTCCTTATTGTTATCTGCGAATTTGAGGCTTTGATAGATTTTATGGCTATTAGAGCCTTTCACTGCTGTGTTTTCTGGAAATCGTTTCTTTCTTACCACCACCTCACCTTTGCCTGGTTCGAGCCAAAAACCTGAGTATCTATTGTTCTTATTAAGGATCATCCCATACATAGGTTCGTTGATCTCCATCTCTTTTTCATAGAGTATTTCCCCTTCGACATTCGACTGTGCTAATTGATTTCCGAACACCACTTTTAACTCATGTTTATTCCCAAAACCTTCTTGACGAATAATGACTCTTGTTTTCTCCTGCGCATAAACGGTAATGGCTAAAAGCGATAGGGTTAAACTGATGAGGTACTTCATGAGTGATGTGGTTTTATTTTGAGATGCTTCTGAACTTGATATTATTTGATTTCAATAAGCAAAAAAAATACCACACTCAAAGCGAGTGTGGTATTTCTAAATGAGTTTGCTGAAGACTACTTACTTAAGATATCAGTACTTCTTTTGATAAACTCAGTAAGGTCTTTTCCCTCCAATAGACCTTGAGATAAGAGTGCAAGATCGAAAGCCTGCTTGGCTACTTTTTCCTTAGTCTTATCTGTCTTTGCACTGATGATTTTGTCAGCCAATGGATGATTACCATTTACTGAGACATCATAACTGTCGGGCATTGCACCGAACATATTGAATCCGCCACCGCCACCAGTTGCTTGCATTTCCTTCATTCTTCTCATGAATTCAGGCATGGTCACTGTTACTGGAGCGTCTGTTGGTGCCAATGGCTCAATAGATACTTTATAACTAGGATTGCCGATCGATTTTTCAAAAACACCAAGTAAACTTGTTTTGTCTTCTTCAGATATGATCAGTTCACGCTTCTCATCTTTGTCAACTAGTTTGTCCACGTTGTCAGCATCAACACGTTTGATTTGTGTGTTCTCTAACTTGGTTTCCATGTGATTGATGAAGTGACTATCAATAGAAGTATCAAATACTAACACATCATAACCTTTGTCAATAGCTGCAGTAATAAAACCATCTTGTTTCGCTGGGTCAGAAGCGTAAAGCCAAATTTTATTTTTGTCTTTATCCGTCTGATTGGTTTCAATATGCTTTTGATACTCATCGATCGTAAAGCATTTCCCTTCAGTGTTTTTAACTAAACCGAAGTCTTTAGCCTTCTCGTAGAACTTCTCTTCAGAAAGCATTCCGTACTTCACAAATAGTCCGATATCATCCCACTTGCTCTCATAAGACTCACGTTCTTTTTTGAAGAGATCTCCTAATTTATCAGCTACTTTTTTAGTGATGTAAGAGTTGATCTTCTTAACGTTTCCGTCAGACTGAAGATAACTTCTAGATACGTTCAATGGAATGTCTGGAGAATCAATGATACCGTGTAGTAGCATTAAGAACTCAGGCACTACATCTTTTACTTCATCGGTAATAAATACCTGGCGAGAGTAGAGCTGAATTTTGTTCTTCTGCATCTCGAAGTCATTCTTGACTTTAGGGAAATACAGAATACCTGTAAGTTCGAACGGGAAGTCTACATTCAAGTGAATCCAGAATAATGGATCCTCCGTCATCGGATATAGTTCTTTGTAGAAGCTTAGGTAATCTTCATCTGTTAATTCAGATGGAGACTTTGTCCAGATAGGCGTGGTGTTGTTGATGATGTTATCAACCTTAACCGTTTTGTATTTCTTCTTGCCTTCTTTGTCTTCGCCATCTTCTACGGAGTTGTCCTTTTCACCGAACTTCACCTCGACAGGTAAGAACCTTGCGTACTTGTTCAATACGTTTTGGATTCTACTTTCTTCCAAGAACTCCTCAGAGTCTTCGTTGATGTGAAGCGTTATGGTAGTTCCGCGTGTTTTTCTTTTTCCAGTTTTGATTTCGAATTCTGTACTTCCGTCACAGATCCATTTGGCTGGCTCAGCACCTTCTTGATATGACAAACTGTCAATTTCTACTTTGCCAGCTACCATAAAGGCAGAATAGAAACCAAGTCCAAATTTACCGATGATCTCTTTGGCATCACCAGCATCCTTGAATTTCTCCATGAATTCTGTAGCGCCAGAGAAAGCAATCTGGTTGATATACTTTTTGATCTCCTCGGCTGTCATACCAATACCACTATCCTGAATAGTGATGGTCTTCTTCTTCTTGTCGACAGATACCTCGACTCTGGCTTCGCCTAGGTCTCCTGAATACTCGCCTAGAGCGGCAAGTCGTTT
>Ga0222675_1000072_pt1 | contig 65390 bp, 67 predicted proteins | sample AntAcemetagen868_FD_179818 | JGI IMG/M metagenome (GOLD analysis project Ga0222675, IMG submission 179818) | Saline water microbial communities from Ace Lake, Antarctica - #868 | ecosystem: Environmental > Aquatic > Non-marine Saline and Alkaline > Saline | place: Antarctica: Ace Lake...
CTCGGCTTATCGCATTATAGATACAGCAATTATGATTCAGCCTATCGCTACTTCGAAGGCAATGATGGTGAATCTGCGGTAGTGAGTGAAGCGAATTTAGCAGCCCTCAACTACGACTTGGCAGCGAGAGTAAATTTTGACACCACGGTAAACTACAAGCACACGGATGCGATTCATGTGATGATCAACCGTCAAGCACTAGCGAACGCGCAAGGCAACATAATTGCTTTTAATCTTAAGCTAGACAAAGACACCTTACTACAAAAAGAAGAGCTATTCTATTTATACAACTCTGCACTTAATCAAGCTTCTACTGACCACGTCCAGATACTTTCGGCAATCAACTTCTATCTGAGCAGTACAAAAAATGACATCTATAGTAACTTCCTTTTGATTGCAAAGGCAATAGCACTTTACAACTCAGGGGAAATCAATCAAGCCTTTACCACAATTGAGATCGCCATTGCTGCGGGTCAAGGGGCTGCTGGATTTCCCTATTTCACAAAAGCCATTTGGGCTTTTGATCAAGGTCAGGTAGCTATGACGATAGAAAGTCTTGAGGCTGCACAGAAAAATGGCTACAACGAACCACAAGTGAAAATCTTTATTGATGAGATCAAGGCAGTCAATAGTTACACCGAAAAAGCAGATATAAGCGATTTACTCAATGCGCTAGAAAAGGAAAAAGTAAATCTAGATAGCTCGGATTACATCTCACAATTAAAGTCAATCGCATTAAAAAATGCCTTCGATGAAGAAACAACGCTTTCTGCCATTCAATCACTTCAGTCAGCAAATGTTACTAAAAATGAGGTTTATGAGATACTCTTACAAGTGATCAATGTAAACGTCAACTCAAGTAAGTTATTAGAACAATATATCTATCAATGTGCTAAAACAGGACTGAGTAATTTCGGTAGAACGGCTCTTTCTAAAATTGAAGCCATGACGGAGCCCACCGTTCATAGTGAGATCACCATTAAATTTAATGACCTCGTAAATGAAAGACGTCAGGAAATCCTGAATAATTAGACTAGATTTAGGAGCTGGATTCACCTATAATCCGTTAGGTTTTCCGCTTAAGTAAAGAGATTTTAAACAGTGCTTTCTTTTTGATTCTTTTGGATCCTTAAACCTTTTATACAATTATTTAGTATTGTATTAAACTTTTAGTCACTAACTGACGTCAAACCAGTATGAGCAACACAGTTATAGAAACCACAGACATTTCGAAGATTTACCAAATGGGTAGTGAGACCATTAAAGCTTTGAAATCCGTAAGTATCAATATCAAACAAGGCGAGTACGTTTCTTTTATGGGCCCTTCTGGTTCTGGTAAGTCTACACTCATGAACATGATTGGTTGTTTGGATACGCCCTCTGGTGGACAATACATCTTGAATGGCAATGATGTGAGCGACATGACTGAAAATGAACTCGCAGAAATCAGAAACAAAGAAATTGGTTTCGTATTCCAAACGTTTAACCTTCTTCCTAGAGCTTCTTCCCTAGAGAATGTAGCCTTGCCTCTAATCTATGCTGGTTTTAGCAAATCAGAGCGTGAAGAAAAAGCTTTAGCTGCGTTAACAGGTGTTGGCTTGGGTGACAGAGCTCATCACAAGCCAAATGAACTTTCAGGTGGTCAGCGTCAAAGAGTAGCGATTGCAAGAGCACTTGTGAATGACCCGTCTATCATTCTTGCGGATGAGCCGACTGGTAACTTGGATTCCAAAACGTCATATGACATTATGGAATTATTTGCTCAGCTACACGACAAAGGAAATACAATTATCATGGTTACACACGAAGATGATATTGCTCAATATTCTCATCGAATCATTAGACTTAGAGATGGACTAGTTGAAACGGACGTAGTCAACGAGAATCCAACAAAAGTGAACCCAATGAAGATGCAAACCGAGGAAGCATAAGTTTGAAGATATATACAAAAACAGGAGATTCAGGCACCACCTCGTTATTAGGTGGTGCTCGTGTTTCAAAGGCACATATCAGAATCGATGCTTACGGAACCGTAGATGAGCTTAATAGCTACATCGGACTACTTCGTGATCAAGAAGTAAACAGCGGCAGAAAAGATCTGCTAAAAAACATCCAAGACAGGCTCTTTACCTTAGGGGCAGAACTTGCTACCGAACCGGGAAAAGACAAAGTCGTAAAACCTGACTTATTCGAAGAAGATGTTACCCAGTTGGAGCAAGCAATGGATGAGATGGATCAAGAACTTGCTGCCTTAACAAATTTTATATTACCTGGCGGGCATCAATCAGTTTCGTTTGCTCATATTGCACGTTGTGTTTGTAGAAGAACAGAACGCCTGGTAATTAGTCTTAACGACCTTGAACCCATAGACGGACTTGTCGTTAGATATCTGAATAGACTTTCTGACTACCTATTTGTTCTAGGCCGTAAAATGGCGCAAGAGTTAATGGCAGAAGAAGTGATTTGGGAACCGAGAAAGTCGAAAAACTGAACTCAATAATTTATTGGGCTTTGTGATTTTTTGACGGAATATTTCACCCTTTGCGGTGTTATTTCCATAATATTATTCGGTTACATAGCACCGTAATTAGCTGAATACTAATAAATTACAGAATTGGCAACGTTTGCATTTTGAATGTATTAACTGTACTTTTGCATTCCAAATTTGACAAAAACTGAATAGATGATAGATACTCAGACCATTCGCATTCAACAGACTAGCCAGTCACGCATTGACACGCTAGATGAAAGCAACATACCATTCGGCCAACTATATTCTGACCATATGTTTGTTGCCGACTATACAGATGGTGAGTGGAAGGATCTGAGAATAGAACCTTATCAAAACATCTCGATCAGCCCCGCGAATAGTGCATTACACTACGGTATTACAATTTTCGAAGGATTAAAGGCTTATAGAAATCCTCAAGGAGAGGTAATGATCTTTAGACCTGATGCGAACGCAAAAAGGCTTAATATATCAGCCGAAAGAATGTGCATTCCCGAAGTACCGGAATCACTTTTTATGGAAGCCTTAACCGAGTTAGTAAAACTGGATAGCAGCTGGGTACCTTCTTCTCCAAATACAGCATTATATATCAGGCCTTTTGTATTTGGAACTGATGAGTACATTGGTATTCGTCCTTCACAAAATTTTAGATTTATGATCATTACCTGTCCTGTGGGATCATATTACTCACAGCCAGTCAATGTTAAGATCGAAACAGAGTACTCAAGAGCAGTCGAAGGAGGAACCGGATTTGCAAAAGCTGGTGGCAACTATGCTTCAAGTTTATACCCAGCTAAATTGGCCCAAGAAAAAGGCTTTCACCAGTTAGTTTGGACAGACGCAAAGACTCATCAGTTTATCGAAGAGTCTGGAACCATGAACATCATGTTTGTAGTAGATGGAAAACTAATTACAGCCCCTACCTCTGGAACTATTCTTAAAGGAATTACGAGGGATAGCGTACTAACCATCGCTAGAGACTGGGGAATGGAGGTAGAAGAAAGGCCTATCGCAGTTAAAGAAATCGTGTCTGCCGCGAAAGAAGGAAGAGTTCAAGAAGTTTTCGGTGTAGGAACAGCGGCCACGATTGCTCCTATAGCAAAAATTGGTTTTGAGGAAGATATATATGAACTTAAACATTCAGACCAAGGGAAATTTTCAAGTAAAATCCTCAAGGAACTTAATGACATCCGAACTGGAGTAATTGAAGATAGATATGGTTGGACTTTTAAAGTTTAACATTACTTAACCAAGATTTTAATTTACTTAGCAGTCTCTATGCAATTGAAAAAATTATTTTTCGTTCTTGGGCTGCTTTTTTTCTTTCAAGCCGCCTCTGCTCAAGCGTACATGGTCCTAAGAAAAAAGGGCACTACTCGTAGATATGAATATCGCGTAGGCAGTTACATGATTTATAAGCAAAAAGGAGAACTTGATTTTTTCACAGACCGCATCACTCAGTTTGCTGATAGTACAGTAGTGTTAGAGAATAATATTATCAGGCTAGATCAAATTGAAGTGGTCAACGTGGCTAATGCCTTTTCAAATCGCTCTCCCCTTTTGAGAGGCGCTGAAGACATTCTACCTGTAGCTGGTTTTGGTTTATTAGCCATCGATCTTTTTAACAATAGTATCATAGAAGGCAATCCATTTACTTTTGATAACGGAACTACTGTTTCCAGTGCAGCGCTAGTGCTTACAGGTTACAGTCTAAAATGGATGAGGCGTAAGAAAGTTGACCTTACTAACCCTAAATATGAAGCCTTCATTATTGGATCATTTTAGGTGATTAGGTGATTAGGTGATTAGGTGATTAGGTGAAATTCATTTTTTGACCTATCATGTCAAATTATTCATTATTCATGATTCATTCCTCATTCATCATTAAGCATTCATCATTACATCCCGACTCTAGAGAATAATTAATAATTACTCAAAACTAAGCTCTGCTTAGACCTTGAAATATCCGACCCAATTCGTCACCTTTGTATTTTTAAAATTTATCACCATGACAACAGATCAGCTGAAGGATTTAAAGGCTCGCATAGCAGCTTTGAGGGGGTATCTTTGACTACGATGTCAAGAAAAGAGAGGTAGTAGAGGAAGAACTTGTTACTGCTCAACCCGATTTCTGGAATGACCCGAAAGAAGCAGAGAAGGCATTAAAAAACATTCGTACCAAGAAAGTATGGACCAATGGCTTTGAGGCGGCAAACGATGCCGTAGAAGACTTAGGTACGCTCTACGAATTCTTCGAAATGGGAGAAGGAGATGCGGCAGATGTCGAAAAGGAATTTCAAAAGGCCTTAGCTGTTCTAGAAGCACTCGAATTTAAGAAAATGCTCAGTGGCGATGAAGATCAGCTGAACGCCATGATTGAAATCAACCCTGGTGCTGGCGGTACCGAGAGTAATGACTGGGCTGAAATGTTGATGCGTATGTACATCATGTGGGGCGAAAAGCACGGCATGAAAGTAAAGCAGGTCAACTATCAACCGGGTGATGTTGCGGGAATAAAATCAGCTACACTAGAATTTGAAGGTGATTTTGCTTACGGACAACTAAAATCCGAATCAGGCGTGCACCGCCTGGTAAGAATTTCCCCTTTCGATTCTGGAGGCAGAAGACATACTTCATTTTCATCGGTTTTTGCTTATCCTGTCATTGACAATACAATTGAGATTCATGTGAATCCCTCAGACATATCCTGGGATACCTTTCGTTCAGGAGGGGCTGGTGGTCAAAATGTTAACAAGGTAGAGACTGGTGTAAGAATTAAGCATGCACCGACTGGTATTAATATTGAAAACACTGAAACTCGCTCTCAGTTAGAGAACCGAGAACGTGCAATGGAGATGTTAAAATCACGACTCTATCAAATTGAATTAGACAAGCGCATGGAAGAAAGAGACAAAGTGGAAAGCGGAAAAATGCGCGTTGACTTTGGTTCTCAGATACGAAACTATGTTCTCCATCCTTACAAATTGATTAAAGATAATCGAACTTCTGTCGAACGAACCGATGTGCAAAATGTACTTGATGGAGACTTAGACGATTTTATAAAGGCATTTTTGATGCAACAGTAGTTAATGACAGAGCAAAAGAACATTTTCTCCCTCCAGTTTTTCTTGCTCTGCCTTAGTTCGTTTCTCTTCTTCGCGAGCTTTAACATGATAGTGCCAGATCTTTATGACTACCTGACCTCTTTAGGTGGTGGTGAAAAGAAAGGTCTTGTCATCTCGTTATTTACGATAACCGCAGGGCTGTCTCGACCCTTTAGCGGGAAACTAGCAGATACGATCGGAAGAATACCCGTTATGATATTAGGTGCCGTAGTGTGCTTCATCATGGGTTTTATGTATCCATTGGTTAGCTCCATATGGGCCTTTATGCTACTGCGCTTCTTACATGGTTTTTCTACAGGTTTCAAACCTACAGGTACCTCGGCCTATATAGCCGACATCGTACCCGCTCACCGAAGAGGAGAAGCCATGGGATACTCTGGGTTATTTGGAAGTATTGGCATGGCCGCAGGCCCTAGCTTTGGACCGAAGATTACACAAGCCTTCGGTTTAGAGACCATGTTCCACACCTCCTCGGTATTAGCGCTACTATCTGTTCTCATTCTGATTGGCATGAAGGAAACGTTAACTACTAAACAGCGTTTTCATCCACGACTACTTCGCGTTAAGAAAAATGAAATCTTCGAGCCGAGAGTTTTTAACCCTTCCCTATTTTTTCTTTTAACATCATTCTCTTTTGGAGCTGCACTCACTTTAATGCCAGACCTTGCGATTAGCGTAGGGTTCAGCCAGTCAAATAAAGGAGTGTTTTTTGGTGTATTTGTACTTTCTTCACTGATTATTCGGGTGTTAGCAGGAAAGGCATCTGATAAATTTGGGCGAGTGATTGTACTGAAGTATGCGGCTATCGCTATCGTTATTGCTGACTTACTGGTAGCTTACACCACCTCCCAAACCATGCTGATCGCTAGTTCAGTAGCATTTGGGGTAGCAGTCGGAATGAACACACCAACTATTTATGCTTGGACCATAGACCTCAGCTTAGACAAGGCCCGAGGAAAAGGACTGGCAACCATGTATATCGCCTTGGAGATTGGAATTGGTTTAGGCGCTTTCATTACTGGATACATCTACGCCAACGATATTTCAAACTTAAGAGTCGCTTTTATAGTCTGCGCAGCAGCAGCATTTCTAGGCTTCTTATTTCTTACTTTTGGTTTAAATTGGTCTAAACGAGTGTTTAATAGATACATTATGCATGAAAGTTGATAAATCACTCTATCCTTTTTTGATCATCGCTTTACTTGATTTGACCAGTCGATTAAGTAGCATGGACGGACTAGTTGCCATCACCAAGCCACTATTGATGCCGACCCTGATGTTCTACTTCGTGAAGAACGTTCGTCCTACACCACTGAATAAGTTCGTTTTGGCAGCGTTGTTCTTTTCCTTCTTAGGAGACACATTACTGATGTTAGTCCATAGGTCTGACAACTTCTTTCTAGCAGGGCTGATAAGCTTTTTGCTCGCTCATATAGTCTATATCGTGATCAATATGAATGCTATATCAAGCGAAGATAGGAGCATCAAGCCTGAATGGTCAGATTTAGTTTTTGTACTTTTTGGGTTTGCCATATTTTCTATCATTAATAAGAACCTAGGTGATATGTATATTCCTGTTGTGATCTACACAGTTGTGATCTGCATTATGGCGGTAACATCGAAAAAACGATGGAAGAAAACGGATAACCAGAGCTATCGACTCGTACTATTAGGGTCAATACTATTTTTAGTAAGCGATTCAATTTTAGCCTACAACAAATTCAACCAAACCTTCGATTCAGCTGAATTCCTTAATATGCTCACCTACATAGGTGCTCAGTTTTTTATCGTACAAGGCCTAATTGTCTTTATACAAAAAATCCAGCCAAAAGCCGGATCTTAAAATTTCCTTGAGGTCTAGCTAACTAGTTAATTCTTCTTACCCTTCCACTTCCAGAGACACTCGAGTTTACTGAAGGCCTTCCTCTATAGTAAACACTACCACTCCCAGAAATCCTCACATCTAAACTTTCTTGGGTGTTAACCGAAGCTCTCCCTGAACCAGAAATGGAAATTTCACAGTCATCAACTTTCATCTCTTCGGCTAAATATTTTCCTGAGCCACTCATTCCAAGTTTTGAATACTCTGCTGAACCAGATAATTCTATATTGCCGGATCCTGAAATTCTTGAATCTACATCCTTAGCGTCAAGTTCTAATTCAATATTACCTGAACCAGAAACTGATACGCTAAAACCATCTGACTTAAACACATCCTGACCTATAATATCTCCAGAACCACTAACCGAAGCTCCATTTAGCTCTATGACCGTGATATAAACGTTCAAACTAGTTCTTGAACTCCTCCAGCTCCATCTGCTTCTACGCTCCTCTCCAATAGACAATCTACCTCCCCTAACATCTAGCGTTACTTTCTCAAGTACATCTTCATCGCCTTCTAGGATAACTTCATTCTTGGTACCCAACTTGATATAAACCTTTCCTGACAGCCTCATGACTACTTCATCGAAATCGGTGACATCTCTGGTCTCTCGATTCTGAGAGAATGCCGAGAGCGTGACAAGCAGTAAAAACGTAGTAAATAATGTTTTCATGGTATACTTCATTTTATTTCTAGTTAAAGACTGACTGAAAGATCAAGGGTTGCATTATCATCAGCCTTTTTAACAAAGCTAGCAGCCTTTTGCCTAGCCAATCGCTTGAAGCGAACAAATAGTGCAATCGCAGCCGCAGTAAGACCAATAAGAAGGCCATACCAAATTCCCGCAGGACCAAGTTCTAGCGTAAACCCCAGAATGTAACTGGCTGGTATTGCTAAGCCCCAATAAGAAATCAAAGTGATAATTGTTGGTACTTTCACATCAGACATGCCTCTTAAGGCTCCCAAACCTACCACTTGAATACCATCTGAAAGCTGAAAGAATCCAGCAACGATAATAAGTGTAGTAGCAATTGAAATTACCTCGGGCTCTCCCACATAGAGTGTTGGAAAGAAGTTGCTCAGGCTAGTGAATAGTATAGCACAGCAAGCCATAAAAATGAGAGACATAAGAAAACTGGTATTCCCAACCCTTTGTAGGTTAGTACCATCTTTCATCCCGATTTGATTACCTATTCTCACCGTTGAAGCTGCTGAAATTCCAGTAGCCATCATATAGCTCAGCGAGACTAAACTCAAAGCTATCTGATGTGCCGCTAAGGGACCAGTACCCAACCACCCCATCATGATAGCCGCCATGGTAAAAGCGCCTACTTCGAAAAAGAATTGAACGCCACTGGGCACTCCAATCTTTAACATTGGCACAAAAAAGTCTGCCTTGATTTTACTGAACTGAAATGCTGAGAGATAAGCCTGAAACTTCTTATACTTAATCACAAAAACATAAAGCCCAATTGCCATAAGTACGCGAGAAATAAAAGTCGCCCAGCCAGCACCATTAAGCCCAAGTTCAGGAAGTCCAAATTTTCCATAAATGAGAAGGTAATTCAATAAGATATTGACAAGGTTTGCAACGATGGTGATGTACATCGTGGGTTTAGTCACCGATAAACCTTCCGAAAATTGTCGAAAATTCTGGAATATCATCAGAGGGATTAAGGAAGATCCGATAATGAGTAAGTAAGGCGTTCCGAGTGATATAACCTCCTCTGGTTGCTGTAGGTATGGAAATAAGTAAGTGGAACCAAATAAGATTGTAAACAACAACACTCCAGCCACAGCGCATAAGATCATTCCATGCCGAAATAGTCGAGTGATTTTTCCGTGATCTTGTTCACCGTCAGCTTGCGCCACCAATGGTGTAATCCCGTAAGACAGACCAATCCCAAACATCATAAAGATCCCTAAAACTCCATTGGCAAAAGAAGCAGCGGCTAAAGGAGTTTGTCCTAGTTGGCCGACCATAATACTATCCGCCATTCCCACCATAATATGACCCAGCTGACTTAGCATCACAGGATAAGCTAGGTTAAAAGTCTTATTAAAATGTACTTTGTAGGATAAGGGTCTCATGAATTATAGACCTAAAGTTCGGGCATGTTTCAGTATCCCAGCGATTGACAGACTGTCCGTTATCCTTCCATCCAACACCCAGTCGAGTGCTTGCTTGAAAGGCATTTTTTTAATGACAATTTCTTCAGTCTCATCGAATTCAGCTTCACCTTCTGTAAGTTCTGTAGCTAAATAGATGGTCCCAACTTCATCTGTTACTGAGTTAGAAGTATGAATATTGGAGATAACATCTAATTTCTTAGCGATCAATCCGGTTTCTTCTTTGAGTTCACGCAAGGCTCCTTCCTCTGAGTCTTCATTCATGGGCACCCCACCCATTGGAATTTCCCAACTATACGCATTAAGTGTATATCTATACTGACCTACTAACCATGTATTCAAGTCATCATCGACTGGTATAATGCCTATGGCCTTATTTTTAAATGAAACCTTGCCATAAATTCCATTTCCACCAGAGGGGTTGATCACTTGATATTCATCAAGCCGAATCCAATCGTTCTCATAAATAAGCTCGCCACTTAAGGTTTTCCATGGACTAATGTTCTCAGACATGTCGCAAAATTATAGAAACGTTTCAAGTTCTTAGGCTTAGTTCCTAAGTTTATCGTCATCATGTTGAAATCAAGTTTTGGTTCGGGAAAAATAGAAGCGGGTTGTGACGAGGCTGGAAGAGGACCTCTAGCTGGGCCAGTAGTAGCTTCAGCTGTTATACTCCCTGAGGATTATGTCAATCCTTTTTTGAATGACTCGAAAAAATTAACTAAAAAAGTTCTTGAGCGCCTCGAAATTGAGATCAAAAGGGATGCATTAGCATGGGAAGTAGTAGAAGTAAGTCATACTGAAATTGACGAAATCAACATCCTCAATGCTTCGTTCATTGCCATGCACCGTGCAGTAGACAAACTTAAAATCCAACCTGAGCTATTGCTGATTGATGGCAATCGATTCAAGCCCTATACTGGTATTTCACATGAATGTATCATCAAGGGTGATGGAAAGTACATGTCGATTGCTGCGGCTTCTATTCTTGCCAAAACCCATCGAGACAGATTTATGACTAACGCGGCTCTTCAATATCCAGGGTATGGTTGGGAAACCAATGCGGGTTACCCAACGAAAAAGCACCGGGATGCCATTAGGCTTCTCGGCATAACACCGCTACATAGAAAGTCGTTTCGCCTGCTTCCTGAACAATCAGAATTGTTTTGAATAGCATCAGTATTTGTTTCAAACAAGAATACAAGCCTAAAGCACAATAAATTCCCCTACTCGTAGCGTAAAGATTCCACTGGGTTCCTTTTCGCAGCTCCAACGACTTTAGTTGAAACTGAAATAAGCGAGACAAAAAGAATGGACAAGATTGGGATTATCAATGTTAATACGCCCAAGTCCATGTGATAAGTCCAAATTTCATCCATTAGCAAGTCAGTAATAAAGTACCCTGCAGTACTACCCAAGATTGAACCAATGAAAACGATGATCAAGAAAGGTCTGTTGATCAAAGAGGTTATTCTAAGGATAGAAGCACCTAAGACTTTTCTTACACCAATCTCTTTTGTCCTGCTCAATATGTTTATCGACACCAACGTAAACAGTCCTATCGCTGATAATATGATTGCAATGATGGAGAGGAACAAGAAGATCGTAACAATGTTACCGTTGACCTCTTTCGCTTCACCTAGTATATTTTCTTGATGCACAAAGCCCGCATAAGGCCGATCATTTACCACTTCAGGCCACTTAGATTCTAAGTAATCATCTATTTCATTGAGTTGACTTGAACTCACTCTTATCACCAAGTTGTTTACTTCGTCCTCATTAAATAAGCGAATCATGGCCGGATCAATTGGATCCCATAATCCAGCATCGAAGAAGTCCTTAACCAAACCGACAACATTGTATCTGATTGTATCATAGAGCGTGAAAGTTTCCCCGATTATGGATTCAGGATCGGTATAACCGAATTGTCTTGCCATTCTTTGATTGACTACTACCGATGATGTTCGATCTATTTCTTGGTTGTCTTTATTAAAACCTCGTCCACTTAAAACCTGGATTCCGACAGTTTTCATATAGTCGACACCAACGTCCATGATATCGACTTCGAACTCTTGGTCTTTGTTTTTAACAGACCTTGTAGGAGCTCCCCATCCAATATGATGTCTAGTTGGAGCTGTTTCCTGAATTGAAGGGTTTGAGGTGACCACATTCTTCATCTGCATCATCTCCTGAGCATCTCTCATTGGAATCATTAACAATTGGTCATCATCATAACCTTGATCCAGTTGCTTTTGATAAGATGCATTCTGTAGAAATGCAAAACCAGAGACTAAGGCCATTACCGAAATCATGAATTGAATTGACAATAGTACTTTTGCCAAAATACTGGAGCTATTTACCTTAAGGGTTCCTCTTAAGATAGAGACGGGTCTGAACCTACTGACATATAAGGCAGGATATCCACCAGCAATAACTGCAGTACCAACAAGTACAAAGATGAGGAAGATCAACAAGTGTGGATGTTCAATAAAACTTAGCTGTATAGTGAGTCCGTCCCACATACTACTATATTCAGGCACTAACCAAGTGGCAAAAGCTATTCCTACTATTAACGCCAAAAAGCATAACAAGAGATTTTCACCCAAAAATTGAAACATCAACTGGTTTCTACTTCCACCTAGTGTTTTTCTAACCCCAATCTCTTTTAATCGCTTATTAGACATTGCGATTGCTGTATTTGTAAAGTTGAAACATGCCAATAGTAAAATCAAAATTGCCATGACATTTGGAGCAACGATGGCAGCGGGGTTCATGGCTTGCCACAAACTGCTCCCATTAAGGTCTCTTTGATTTACCGGTGCTTCATCTAAGGACTGCACCCAAAACCCAGAAATCTCAAAATCTTTACGTGCTTCATTCTGTATACCTACATACTTATCGAGTAATTGAGGCATATTTCTGGCCGTCTGTTCGCTTTCGGTCTGAACGAATACAGCAGCAATAAATGATCTCCAATCATTCCTCTTTTGGTCGCCTAATAAGTAACTGTTGTCCCAACTTGTAAAAGTTTGAAATTGCATCAATGTATTCTCAGGAATTGGCTCGAAAACTCCGCCTATTGTGAAAAACCAATTAGGCCCGTCATTATTGACAATTTCTACATTCTCACCAAGCGCGTTCTTATTTCCAAAAAGTGCAATAGCGGTTTGAGATGAAAGAAAAATATTCGACTTATCACTAAAGTTTTCAATCGACCCATATTTAAGTGGGTAAGTGAACATCTTGAAGAAATCTTCATCACCGTAACCGATATTTCGAGTAAATGCTCTGTCACCAGATTTAATAGTGACTCCGCCCGTATTGTACCTAGTCACATGTTTCAAGCCTGGTACATCTTCTTTGAGGTTTTCAGCCACCATCATTGGAGCAAAATTGAAGGGTACTTGATTAGCCTGAATTTGTCTATTGACACTTAATTGGTAGATCTCATCCTTATTGAGATGGTTATCATCAAAGGAACTAGAGAAATCATAGTTCAGATAGGCAATGATACAGCAAGCGAGCGCAAGCCCTAAGCCAATGATATTAATGAAAGCAAAGAGTTTACTTTTCAGAAAGCTCCGCATGGTAACTTTAAAAAAATTACTAAACATATTTTGACCTTTTCGTTTGAGTTATTGTATTAGATAGCCCTTGACAACTAAAGGTTGCATCAAAGAATTAATTAAACAACTATACTATTAGTTAACTATAGCTCCATGCACTAAATTTTTTGCTTGTTAGATCAAATTATACTCGGCTATGGTTACTTTTGTTAACGGAAAACTTATGGAAAAATGGAAATAAAAAAAGTAGCATTAAACGACCTTCATGAGCGTATTGGAGGTAAAATGGTCCCTTTTGCGGGCTATAATATGCCTGTTCGATATTCTTCTGATCTGGAAGAACACAACGCAGTGAGAAATAGTGTGGGTGTTTTTGACGTATCACATATGGGAGAATTTATCTTAGAAGGACCTGATGCACTTGATTTAATCCAACGCGTAACCAGCAACGATGCATCCAAGCTAGTTGATGGCCAAGCACAATATTCTTACCTCCCAAATGAAGATGGTGGCGTAGTGGATGACCTGCTTGTTTATCGCTTCAATGAGACGAAATATATGCTTGTCGTCAATGCTTCTAACATTGAAAAAGATTGGAATTGGATTTCCAAGTTCAACACCGAAAGTGTAGACATGAAAAACGTTTCTGATTCATACTCTTTGTTTGCGGTTCAAGGACCAAAAGCAACAGAAGTACTACAGAAATTAACGACAGTAAATCTTTCCGAGATTAAGTACTACAATTTCGTTGTAGGTCCATTTGCTGGTGTAGAACATGTAATCATTTCTGCCACAGGTTATACAGGTGCTGGTGGCTTCGAAATCTACCTCCATAACGATCACGCGGAATCTGTCTGGAATCAAATATTCGAAGCTGGTGCAGCATTCGATATCAAGCCAATCGGTTTGGGCGCACGTGATACACTCCGAATGGAAATGGGCTATTGCCTATATGGAAATGATATTACTGATGAGACTTCCCCTATCACTGCTGGTCTTGGCTGGGTAACAAGATTCAGTAAAGAGTTTACTAACTCAATTGCACTTCAGAAACAAAAAGAAGAAGGCGTCCCTATTAAACTGGCTGCTTTCAAAATGATCGACAAAGGTATTCCAAGAAGACAATACGAACTGCTAGACATGAACGAAAACAAAATAGGTGAAGTAACATCAGGTACCATGTCGCCTTCTCTTGGCTATGGTATTGGCCTGGGTTATGTAACTAAAGAAAATAGCAAGATTGGTACTGAAATTTTAGTAGCCGTACGCAAGCATAAACTTAAGGCTGAGGTGATCAAATTGCCTTTCTACAAATAATGAAAATAGACATTTGCTACACTCCTGAACTGATTCATCAATTTGATATATCAGATAAATGCGTTGTAGTTATTGACGTATTGCGAGCCACTTCTTGCATGGTATCCGGCCTTGGCTCAGGTGTCGAAAGCATAAAGCCTGTGGCAACTGTTGAGGAGTGTGAGGCGCTCGGTAAGCAAGGCTATATAATGGCAGGTGAACGAGGTGGCAAAAAGCTAGCGCAATTCAATATCGGTAACTCTCCGTTTGATTATATGCAATCGGAATTTAAAGGCAAACGTATTGCGGCAACAACAACTAATGGCACTAGGGCAATTGAGCTATCGAAAGATGCTCCTGAAGTTATTATTGGTGCATTCTTAAACCTTTCTGCCATCGTCAATCACTTAAAATCACAGAAAAGAGACATACTTCTCTTCTGTGCGGGCTGGAAAGGACATTACAATTTAGAGGATAGCTTATTTGCTGGTGCGGTATGTGATGGATTGAAAAAAGACGCTGAATTTGATTCTGATGCTGCTATCTCTGCTTTTTATCTTTATGAGACGATGCAAAAAGACTTATTCTATTATATCAGCAGGAGTAACCACGCATCAAGGCTTTCTAAATTCGGTATCATGAAGGATATTGAATATTGTTCAAGTGTAGATGCGTTTGACATAGTCCCGAAACTGGTTGATGGCTCGCTTGTTATCTGATTCCCATATCTTACATTAAACGAACAAAGCCCATTGCAATACTGCAATGGGCTTTGTTTTAATAGTGAATCTTGATCAGTCTATTTCTTCACAATTGTGGTAGTAGTTTCTGAAACAATATTCATTGGAATTGTCATTCCTTGTGCTTCTATATTACCTTCTAACGTTTGAATTGCTTGAATTTTAGAAGGCATACCTGTCTTCACATCCAGATCGATAATAGTCTGTTGATCCCCTTTCATAGCTGTTTTAACAGTCGTACCCATTGCCTCCATTGTACCACTAATATCAATGTTAGCTTCCGCTAAAATGGTTTTATCATCATCCCAGCTATAGCTATTTTCGAGTTCTACAGGAATATTATTTACCACTGAAGCTGTTTTAACAGTCCATGACGAGCTATTACTTTCCCCATAAATAGCCATTTGAGACTCCAAAGAACTTTGTAATAAATCATTGTTGTAGCTGGCCAACATTTGATCTGCCACAGCCCCCATTCCTGCATCTGACATTTCTGTCATCATAGCGCTTCTCATGTCTTCAACACCCATTATTTTCAAGACCTTACCCATCCTATTCATCTCTACTGAATAAGTCTTACCACTCATAATTCTAAGCGGTGTATGCTGAGTACCTTCTTCGTTAGAATCCATCTCATTGGAACCCATAGGAGATTGCATAGAAATTGCTCTTCTAATCCCAGTCAACTTGATCGTATAAACGTCTCCGTTTACTGCGGTAACTTCTAATTCATCCGTGTTAGAAATGGTTTGCTCCGTAGTCATAGTTTGACCCATCGCCTCTTGCTTTATGTCTTGCTTTATGACAGCTGTCATGGTGAACTTATCACCTTTCTTCAAATTGTAACCAGTTGGCTTTTGTGCATTAGCCAAACTAACAGTAATCATTAGCGCTAACGCTAATCCCATAATTCTTCTCATAATCTTAGTTTAATGTAATTTTTCGTTGTTTTTATGTCTATCCTTATCTCTCGATGTTTTACTAGTCATGCGATTCTCCCAAACAGTCTGTAAATCGACCCCAGTTTGATTCGCAAGGCAAACGACTACAAAAAGCACATCTGCCAGCTCTTCACCCAAGTCTTTCGATTTGTCTGATTCCTTCTCGGATTGCTCTCCATACCTTCTTGAGATGATTCTGGCTACTTCGCCTACCTCTTCTGTAAGTTGAGCCATATTGGTCAGCTCGTTAAAATAACGTACACCAACCTCCTTGATCCAAGTGTCTACTTCTGCCTGAACCAAGGCTAAGGGCTTGTCTTCAATACTCATTATTTCTTGTCTTTTGTATCTATGACGATTGTCACTGGACCATCATTAATCAGTGAAACTTGCATGTCAGCTCCAAATTCACCAGAGCCCACATCTTTACCCAAATCTAATGCCAATTGTTTCTTAAAAGCCTCATAAAGAGGAATTGAAATTTCAGGCTTGGCAGCCTTAATGTAAGAAGGTCTATTTCCTTTTTTGATACTCGCGTGAAGTGTAAACTGACTAATCACCAAGGCTTCACCGTTGGCAGCAAGCAAGCTCTTATTCATTACGCCTTCATCATCAGGAAATATGCGCATGTTCACAATTTTACGGCTTAGCCATTCAATATCCTGTGCATCATCAGTTTCCTCGATACCTAATAGTATCATGACACCAATCCCAATACTGGCTTTAATGTGCTGGTAAATACTTACTGAAGCCTCTGAAACACGTTGTACTACTGCAATCATAAGTATGCAAAAAACCCGATAAATAACTTATGATTCAAGTTAATTGCATATTTTCACTTCATGCGAATTCGGCTCTTTTGGCTGTACATTTTTTTAGGCATTACTACCGCTAGTTTCTTTGGCTACCAGCATTTGCAGGAACCTATTAGCTATGACTTTGCGTCAGAGTTTGACGGTAATGACTACCGAAACATTTATGAGTTTTTTACTGGAATTCAAACAGATTATCAAGTAGCATTTCCATTTCATCAACGCATATTAGTTCCAGCTTTGGCCTCATTTGTCAATTCGGGTGATATACTATACGACTTTCAATTGGTGAACTTAATCTTCACTTTGCTGTCTGTCTCAATGACCTTCTTGCTTTGGCGACAACTTGGCTTTGACCTCAAGTGGTTTGTCGCTGGGTTTATCTGGCTACTCTTTCATTGGACTGGCATAATTAGGCTGAATGCCTTTGATCCGATTACCGTTGACGTGCCGTTGTACTTCTTTCAAGCCCTCTTTCTTTGGTTGATCATCAAACGAAAGTTCATGCACCTGCTTTGGCTAGCACCTTTGGCTACCATTCAAAAAGAGTCTTTCATTGCCTTAATGATTGTTTTGTTGATTTATGCCTGGTGGCATAATCGCAAAACAGAGGAGGGATTTTATGATCTTTCGCTGATCGCTGCCTCGCTAGTTTTAGGGGTAGTTGCTAAATCACTTGTCAATGGAAACTTCCTTCCGATAGAAGAAGGAAAAGGAGCTTTGATCACCTTGGGATATCATGCGAAGGAAGCCCTCCTAAATCCCTTTGAAATTGTCCGATGGCTCACAGCCATGGCCGTGGCCTTCGGGCCTGCACTCTTTTTAACGTTTGGCCGATATGCAAGAAGTTTTCGATATGACAACACTCGAAATCTGCTCGTACTTTTCAGCGCAGTTTATCTAGGCTTCGGTATACTGGCAGGCGGTGATATGACACGAATCATCTATCTCGGCTTTCCATTTATTGCCACATGGATCGTTTATGAGTTAAAAGAAATCAGCACTAAGCAGTTATTGGCTTTGAGCCTACTTTCGTTACCGCTAATGATGCTATACGGATCAATCCCTAATCCTGCCTTCGAATGGGATGCTTGGCAAAGCTGGTATCCTGAGTTTGCTTCTACAGGTTTTGTTCTAATCGTTCTCGGCTATGTTTTAATCGCTTACCTGATAATACAAAGACTAGGTAGGTTAAGTGCCACTAAATAATGTTCAAGTATTTTCTTTTGTAAATTAGGATCAAATTTTAGCAACTTTATTCCAACTCATGAAGCGTTCATCATTATCTATTCTGACTTGCCTTTTGGTCATCCTTATATCTGTCCAACCAGTTTTCGCACAAACAACTGACAAAGCCAAACCCGTTTTCAAAGACGGTGAAGCACAAATTGTAGAAGCTTTCAGTAAAATGGAAGACTGGATTCGTCATGACCTATGGGTAGAAACTGAGTTCGATACAGATGGAGATGGTAAAATGGACCGAGTACATGTGGCTGTTACCCGTCCAAATCAAACCGAAACTGAAGGGTTGAAACTCCCTGTCGTGTATGAATCTAGTCCTTACTATGCAGGTACTGCGGGCACTGCTCCCGAATTATTCTGGAATGTACAGCATGAAATTGGTGCCACCCCTCCTCCTAGAGGATCTAAAGAAGTTAAAAGAACCGGTAAAAGACCAATCATTTCAAATTCTCAAATCAGAACATGGATACCAAGAGGTTACATAGTGGTTCATTCTTCATCTCCGGGCACAGGCCTTTCCCAAGGCGCACCGACAGTTGGCGGAGACAATGAATCATTGGCACCCAAAGCGGTCATCGAATGGCTGTCGGGTAAAGACAATGGATACACTACACCTGATGGAAATGAAAAAGTTGAAGCCTTTTGGTCTACTGGCATCGTAGGTATGACAGGGACATCTTACAATGGTACACTTCCTTTGGCCGCAGCCACAACAGGCGTAGACGCTCTGAAGGCGATTATACCTATTGCTCCCAACACATCTTACTATCATTATTACCGATCTAACGGCTTGGTGAGAAGCCCTGGTGGCTATTTAGGAGAAGACATTGATGTGCTCTATGATTATATTCATAGCGGAGCGGAAGACAAACGTCCTTACAATAACAAGACTGTTCGAGATGCCGAAATGGCCAATAACATGGATCGTATTACAGGTGATTATAATGACTTCTGGGCAGGCAGAGATTACATCAATGACATGAAGCCAATGAAGGCAGCTTTGTTAATGTCACACGGGTTTAATGATTGGAATGTAATGCCTGAACATAGTAATCGAATCTCTCAAGAAGCAAAGAAGATGGGCATCCCTACTCAGATCTTCTATCACCAAAACGGTCATGGTGGGCCTCCACCAATGAAAATGATGAATCGTTGGTTTACTCGATATCTGCACGGTGTTGAAAATGGCGTTGAGAACGATGCGAAGGCTTGGATCGTAAGAGAGGATGATGCTAGAACGAATCCGACAGCTTATGCAGACTACCCAAATCCAGCGGCCAAACCTGTTCAGCTGTATCTGGATGGCAATGCCCCAAGCATTGGTCAGTTAACGACATCAAAGCCTAAAAGTAAAAAGACCGAAACCTTAACAGACGACTATACAAAATCAGGTACTGCATTGGCGAAAGCGACAAGCTCCGATAACCGTCTGCTTTTCGTTACACCAACTTTAAAGGAAGATGTTCATCTATCAGGACTCTCTACCTTAACGATCAAGGTTGGAAGCGACAAGGCTGCTGCAAATCTTTCTGTATGGATGGTTTCTCTTCCTTGGAATGAAGGTGAAGGCACAAAGATTACTGATAATATCATCACTCGTGGTTGGGCAGATCCTCAGAACAGCAAATCAATCAGCAAAAGTACCCCAATGAAACCTGGTAAATTCTATGAACTAAAATTCGACCTACAGCCTGATGATCAGATCATTCCAACAGGGCAACAAATTGGTTTAATGATCTTTTCAAGTGACAGCGAGTTTACGCTTCACCCAGCACCCGGAACCAAATTGATGATCGACCTTAACGGTACCTCAATTTCAATTCCAGTAGTTGGTGGTAAAGCAGCGTTTGAAAAGGCGGTTAACTGATTAATTCAATGAAAACTCAATATGCTCGTCATTCCCGAGAAAGCGGAAATCTCAAAGAACTTGTAGCTACTTTATGGGGATTCCCGCTTTCGCGGGAATGACGAAACACTACATCTTCTGCATGATGTCAGACTGATAAAAATAGCAGCCTTTGTCTTCTTGCTTGGAAACTTTCATCATCGCGTCTGCCACTTTATCGACATGAATAGGACGATATTTTTTCCATGATCCTATAAAGGGAATAATTCGCATTACAGCTTGAGCAAACTTTTCCCCAGGACGATTCTCCTTGCGATCGCCCCTTAACAAAGAGGGCTTGAAAATATAGATCGTTCTATAGTTTAGAAATGAGATTTTATCCTCCAATTCTCCTTTAACCCTGCTGTAAAAGTTACTTGACCTTTTATTTGAGCCTAAAGCTGTAACTAGAAAGAAGCGTTTAGCATTAGCTTTCAATCCTCGCTTCGCAAGCTCCATGGGGTAGGTAAAATCAACGGTGTAAAATGCTTCTTGTGAGCCTGCCTTTTTAATGGTGGTGCCTAGTGTACAAAAAATATCATCTGCTTCTGGAAAGTCTTCCATATCTGCCAGATGATCAAAGTTTACAGTAAGTTCTTTCAGCTTTGCGTGCTGGATTCCGAGTGGCTTTCTCACTAGCGCAATGACTTGACCATAGTCTTTGCTGTTCAATAACATTTGAATGAGTGACTGGCCAATCAGTCCGCTTGCACCGGCAATAATTGCAGTTTTTGATTCCATACATCTAAAATAGCCAAAATTTCAGCTTGAAGGGTAATCCCCTTGTCTTTGGCATACCATAGGTGGAGATATTCTGTAAATTCTTTACCCGTTCTTTCTTGACTCACTTTATTCTCAAGGAAAGCTTTCTGCACTGGTTCAGGCCTGGGCCCCCAAGTTCCTAGCACGCTGAATTCACTATCTAAGGCAATTAACTTAGGTATTGACCTCCCACCGTTGGTTAGAAAAGCATCGATTAAAGGTAGATTTTCGTCCCGTAATACGAATCTCAGATCAATGTTCGGATTCAATTCGGCCATTTTATTAAGGAAAGGCAAATTTTGAGCAGCATCACCGCACCAGCCTTCGGTGACGACCAACCATGTCATTTTTTGATCAATAGACATCAACTTGTCCATCAGTTCTGGTGTAATTTTTCCAATCTTATCCCATTTCTTCATGCGTCTCTGATTGAGGGTAGCATAGTCAACCATGCTCTCAGATTGATTAGTTCCTGTAGTTTTCCCCTGCTCAAGAAGGCCGTCTAAATACTCGCGATACGAAGCGTAAGTGTAGGCTTCGTTAATAAAAGATTGATTGATCAAAAGTGACATTTTACTTTACTCAATGATTTAACATCGAGTAAACACTTTTGTTATTCAGAAAAGTTCGCTTGTTCCCAAGTTTTATAATTCTCTAGGTCTTCTCGGAAGCATTTCCCTAGCCATACCAAGATTGTAGCATCATCTAAATAGCCTGCAACGGGGATAAAATCTGGCAAAGCATCCAATGGAGCAATAAAGTAAAGTAGTCCAGCGACTATCATGACCAAAGTCTGCCATGGCATGTCTTTGTAGCTACCATTGACCGTATTGCTTACCATTCGCGACACGAGTTTCAGGTATTCAACTAATTTATGGCGTAGCGAATCATCACCTTCTGAGGCATCCAGCTTATCCTTTAACTTAATCAATAGGCTTTTCAGAGACTCACTGTCATTGACAATATCGACCGCCCTCTTTTTAAAACGATTAAAGTATTTCTTTTCTCTAGCGGATGGTTCTTTGGCCATAAATTAATGTCTTAAAATAATTGTCTAGTTTCCTCTTTTACAAGTGTAAGTGCTTCTCCGACTGGATCTCTGTCTAATTTAGACATATAATCAAAAATGGCCTCAGCAAGATCGATTGCATTTTTACTTTCATCCATTTTTTGAGCAGACTCTTGAACAGCCGTTACGATTTCATTGACCGTTGTGCGGATCTTCGCCCAGGCCAAGTCAGACATATAGACTTGTTGCGAAAGGTTGTGATTAAACTCTTCTCTGATCTCATTGAGCAAAAGCTGTTGAAAAGCAAAAGCACTTGTTGAAGGATCACTTAATCTTAACAACATGTTATTAGGGGAAATCCTTTCGAGCAACAAAGCAATGCGCTCGTAAGCCTGAAGGCGAATTGGTAACACAGTTTCGTTGTTTTTAATCTTTATATCTAATAGTCTATGGTCGAACTGCTTTTGTAGAAAATTTCGCATGACCAAATACATCGCATACATGACTAGCGCTGCGGGAACTAATAATTTTAAAAACTCAGTTATATAATCCATAAATAGAACTTACCCTCTCAGACTTTTCATTTAGAAACTAAATTAGTGAGAATCTCGAATAGGTATTTAAGTTTACATCTGAAAACGTGAAATAATTCTCATTCTTATGAACATTCAACCTGTAAGCCTTACCGAAAAAGCAATTGAAGAGGTGAAAAACATCATGAGCAATAAAAGTATTCCCGAAGACTATGGCCTTCGTATTGGGGTAAAAGGCGGTGGTGGCTGCGGTGGACATGGCTTTATGCTCGGTTTTGACAAACCAAAGAATGGTGATCTCACCTATGATATTGAAGGCATTACGGTTCACATAGAAAAAAGGCAAACCATGTACTTGGTTGGTCTGGAAGTTGATTTCTACGAGGGCAGCGATGCCAGAGGCTTTACTTTTGTTAACCCAAACAGTGTTACGTCCGAATGAATCAATTTCTTTACGATTTCGTGGTGCTCACAGACGATCGCTACGTTGCCCCAACCACGCTAGATGAAAACATTCGAAACATCCTCACCGAAGATGGCCTAGTGCTTGACGCGTTGAAAGCAAATGGACATCGCGTCACGCGTATTAGCTGGTCCGACCCAGAATTTAACTGGGCGAGTGCTCAAGCTGTAATTTTCAGAACCACCTGGGACTATTTTGACCGGTTTGAAGAATGGAAGGCGTGGTTAGCCTCCACGAGTAAGCTTACGCAAATGATCAATCCATATGCCTTGATCAAATGGAATATGGACAAACATTACCTGCTTGATCTCAACGATCGTGGCATCAATATTCCAGCAACTCGCTATATCGAAATCGGTCAACAAACGAACTTAAAAGCCCTATATCATGAAACTGGCTGGACAGACTGCATCCTTAAGCCTTGTGTATCAGGAGCATCTCGCCACACCTATAAGTTAAATGTCGATACCCTTCAAGAACACGAAGAAATTTTCCAAACTCTGATCGCCAAAGAAGCCATGATGCTTCAACCCTTTCAAAAAAACGTGGTAGAAAAAGGAGAAGTATCTTTAATGGTCATGGGTGGTGAATTCACACATGCTGTATTAAAAGTGGCCAAACCAGGTGACTTCAGGGTGCAAGATGACTTTGGTGGCACAGTACATTTATATGACCCTTCATCGGAAGAAATTGCTTTTGCTGAAAAAGCAGTGGCCGCTTGCAATCCACAACCCGCTTATGCCCGGGTAGATATCATCAGAGACAATAACGATCAGCTTGCATTGATTGAGTTAGAGTTGATAGAGCCTGAACTTTGGTTTCGATTAAACCCTAGGGCTGCTGATATTTTAAGTCTATCAATTTCAGTTTGAGAAGTTTCAGTCTGTATAAATAAACTCAAAAGCACTCTTATACCCTCCTATCTGTTGAGCGTAATCAATGACTGAGTTATAGAAGGAATCACGACCAAGGGTTGAAGAATCTCCAATGATCACTAGTTGTGTTTTCGCACGTGTCATAGCCACATTCATTCTGCGGTATTCTTTCAAAAATCCGATCTCATTTTTTTCATTGCTTCGAGTCAAACCAATGTAAATCACATCTCGCTCTTGCCCTTGAAAGGCGTCAACAGTATTCACCACAATGTTTTCTCTCACTGCATCAAAAGCTGGATTCTTCATCACCAAGTCCCTTAGCAATTCAATTTGTGCCTTATACGGGGCAATGATTCCGACAGACTTATCGAGTGATAGATTATTAGAAAGGTGATTCACTAATAAATCTGCCTCCTCTTTATTGTAAGTACTTAAGGTTTCCTTCTTTACCTTTTCGGCAAAGCCACAACCAGCAGTATCAATGAAGACAAAGTGTTCGATGTCATTCCCTTTTTCTCGGAGTAGCACATCTTCAGCCGTTTTCAATTGACCGCCATAAAAGTGATCTCCTGAGAACTTCATGATATCGGGGTGCATGCGATATTGTGTTTCGAGCATTACGGACTCACCGATATGACGAATCGCTTTTTCAAAGAGGGTATTGGCGAGTCCATCCTTGGCGGCCTGAAGACTCTTAATCGTTGGTGGTAGTTGGAGGTGATCACCCGCCATAATCACGCGATGTGCCTTCTTTATTGCGATCCAGCACGCTGGTTCTAAGGCTTGCGAAGCCTCATCAATAAAAACAGACTTGAAAGTTCGGTCTTGCAATAGTCTGTGGATTGATCCTACCAGCGTACAGGCAACCACTTGTGCTCTATCCACCAGGTCTTCGATAATTTGGGATTCAATACGATCGGCATCGCCCTTCAGCATTTTGGCTTCATGCATGACCATTTTACGCTGCATTCGTTCTTCGTGGCCAAAATTACGTTTGTACTTGAGTCCCTTTTTTCGGTACTCATCAGATCGCTTTCTGATTTCTCTCAGTTCTTTAAAAAAGGGATGCTTTGATATCTTAACATCTAAGCTATTCTCAATCACTTCAGGCGTCAGCCTAGCCGGATGACCTATGCGAAGTACTTCAATCCCCAACCCATCAAGTTTCTCAACCATCAAATCAACAGCTGCGTTACTTTGTGCACAAACTAAAACCTGCTTTTCAGTTTTGACAACTTCTTTGATCGCGTTAACCAAAGTAGTAGTCTTTCCTGTGCCTGGAGGTCCATGAATGATGGCAACGTCCTTGGCATTGAATATTTGAGACAGTGCTCGATTTTGACCCTCATTCAAGTTGACAGATTGAAAGTCAAAGCCTTTTTTGAACGATGCCTGTTTAGCGCCATAAAGAATCTCTCTCAAATCGGCTAACCTACCCGTATCAGCACTCTGAACTTCTTTTAGGGCCTTTTGCATTTCACGATAGCCTCCTTCATCAAAGAGTAGGTTGACACCTAATTTTCCATCGCGAAGCCAATCTGGGACATTGTCCGAGTTGAGGACAACTCTCATTTTATCTCTACGCACATAACTGATAACACCTGATACAGCATCTGCGTCTTCTCCATGTCCAGAGAATACGCTGGCAATGGCACCTACCTGAAAAGCATGATTTTGCTCCAAATGAGATGTACGATCTAATTCAAGTGTGTAGCGTTCTCCCGTACTGATGAAGCGGTTGACGAGCTGAACAGGATACCACGTAACGCCTTTTTGTCTCCTTTCATCAACGGATGTATTGAGCATCTTACGCTGGTACTGTGCATAATCCTCATCCTTCTCCATTCTGAGAAGTTCCTTAAGCTTGTTGATTGTGGTTTGGGCGTCAGTCATATTGTCGTACTATGGGCTAAGTACTATTTGTGACGGATCATTGTTATTCGAGATTGCTTCACCTGACCACCTACCGGGGGATTCTTTTTGGCTACTGAGATCTCTATGGTCGAAACCTTACTAAAAGCGTCAAAAAGCCGGTCTAGGATTCGCTGAGCAACGCGCTCTAATAGCTTTGTAGGTATTGCCATTTCTTCTTTGGTAATGGCGTAGACGGCCTCATAATTGACTGTGCCTTCGAGGTCATCATGTTCTGAGGCAATGGCAAAGTCAGTAGTTACATGAACGTCAACCACAAAGTCATTGCCTTTCTCTCTTTCTTCCTCGTAAAAACCATGAAAGGCATAGAATTCCATGCCTTCCAATGAAACAATATCTTTGTTCATCTTACTCGAACTTATCGAAGAAGGAACTTTTCTCTTTATCTTCTTCGGTACTTTCCTCTCCTTGAACTTCTTCGTTTGATTCTTCTTCTTGAGTCTCTTCTTCGGCTATTGGAGTTTCTTCCATTTCTTCGATCACTGGTTCTGATCTAACGTCCTCGGATTCCGGTGTCGTTTCAGCTATTGGCTCTGTCTGGGTATCTTCTTCTGTCGCCTCTACCATTTCATCTATACTCTCTTCAGCGGCCTTGTGTTCATTTTCTAATAGTATGCCTTCGACACTGATCTGCTTATCACTATTGTCATTGATTTCTCTTCCTAGTTCCTTGGCTTTCTTCAAGTGAGGTTTAATGTCACTTGGGAAATCTTGGTGCCTCTGAAGTTTATTCAGGATATCCTCTGCTAATAACTTCAATTCAGACATTAGAGAGTCCTTATTTGCATTCATACTCCTGAAAACTTGCTCAAGTTGGCGGATCTCATCCTCCATGTCGTCAATGATAATGCTCGATCTATTCTCAGCTTCTTCAATGATTGATCGGGCCCTAGACTTGGCTTCGCTCATTAGCCCATCGGCTCTCATTTCGGTTTCCTTCATGTGGAGTTCGGCAGTCTTGGTCGCCTGCTCTACCATATTAGCACCAGTATCTTCGGCCGTTTTCAAGGTTTTGAACAAGGAGTTCTCCACTTCGCGCAACTTCTTCACTTCATTCTCCGAAGATTCAAGTTTATATTTCAGCTCTTTATTCTGGTCATAAAGTCTTTCCCACTCAACGGAAAGTGAGTTCAGAAATGCACTGACCTCATCTTTATCATAACCACGAAATCCTTTTTCGAATTCTTTTTGCCTAATCTCTAGCGGTGTAATGTTCATGCTTACCGAAAATTAAAATTTGATATCCCAGGTTGATATACTCCGGTCATCACTGGCCGACAATAAAAGGTTGTTGAAATTTGTCCAAAGCACCTTATTGATCGAGGTACCGTGGCCTGCATGTCTTGCTTTATCAATCACTTTCAGGAGTTGGAAAGTCTCGGCATCCCAGACCTTAATGGACTTATCCATGCTACAAGTTACAAAATGTTTGCTATCAGGGCTAAAAACCAAATGGTTAATTGCAAACATATGCGCCACTATAGACTCCTTCAATTCATAGTCTTTTTTAGTGTCCCATATTTTTAAATGGGCATCCCGACTTCCACTAATGAGATAACGCTGATCAGGAGAATATTGTACAGTGAAGACCGAAAGTTTATGTGCTTCGATTTCTTTGATTAAACTGAAATCAATCAAACTATAGATGCGAATGAAATTATCGCTAAAGCCAATCGCCAGGTGGCCTAATTGCTCAGATATGGCTATTGTTCTTGCGCTCATTTCGGAAGCCTGAATCACGTGAATGGTTTCCAATGTCGTGATGTTGAGCACATGAACTTCGCCATTGGCTAAGGCTGCAAAGATTCGATCCTTAACTACTTTGATATCGAAGATGGCGCTGGTTCCCAAATTGATCGATCCGACTTCTTCCTTTTTTTCAAGGTCTACCAGATGTATGCCATCAAAATTCTGTCCTACAACCAGCACATTTCTTTCAGCATAATAGCAAAGCGCATATATCGAACTTGGCACTTTGACAATCATGCGGCCGTTGTCCATGTCATTTAGATCCCACAGCGCAACAACCCCGTCTCCTCCTGAGGAGAAGAATTGGTTAGGTTTTGGGCCCTGTTCAAGCGTATAGACACAATAAGAATGACCCCCTACTGTATTTACTTTATTAACTTCGATTTTAGGCATCAATGAAAAAGCTAGTATCTTCGATTTGCAGTAAAATTAGTCAATCAAGAACGAGTATTCAGTAATTATTCATGCCAATTGCCTATAAATCTTCGATCAATAATGATGTCTCATATATCGTATGGGAAATCACCGAAACCGAAGATGAACTGCTTCAACACTTGAACCTCAATAACGAGGAAAAAGCTGATTTGTCTTCTGTGAAAATCCCTTCTAAACGGCTTGAATGGCTAGGCGCACGAACAGCGCTGAAGTTCTTAGTGAAGGAAATAGGCCAGTTTTATATTTATAAGGACGAATTCGGAAAGCCTCATTTGAAAGATACCCCCATTGGTATTTCGGTATCACATGCAAAGAATTTCGGTGCAGCAGCAATCAATCTGCAAGGAGAGGTAGGTATCGATATCGAAACGGAAAGAGCACAAATTCATCGCATTGCGCATAAGTTCTTACATGATTCAGAGGCTGCTTGGGCATCTGGTGATGGAGAGAAACTCACTAAAGTCTGGACGGCAAAAGAGGCCCTATACAAATTGCATGGGAGAACCCAGCTCATCTTTGCTGAACAACTAATAGTTTCAGACTTTTCTAGTGGACGTGAAGTTCAAGGAACGATCCTAGAGAATGGCTCTAGATCTACTTACAAACTAACATACAAGGCGTTGGATAATGTGCACTTGTGTTGCGCCTATTGAGCCTTACTCGACTCCCTTTTCGGCAATATTCAACAACGTCTTAATTTCGTCCACACGCTCAGTGTGCCCCAATTTCTCATGGGAATTAATCAAATTCCTTAACATACGAACCACAATATCTATATGGCTACATGGCTCATAGAAAATGTCATTTGGTGATAGTTTCAGGTTGGCGATGTACTCGTCCAATTCTTTCCGAGAGAAAACGAGCCCTCGATTAAATGCATTCACATAAAACTGAAGATCGTCTTGCTTGTAGGTCATCACAAAAAGGTTTGGCAAGTTCACACCGAAAACAGGCATCTTAAGCTTTTGGGCAACCAACATATAAATGATGCAGAGTGAAATTGGATTGCCTTTCTTAGTCTGCAGCACGACACTTAGCATGGAGTTGCCCGGTGAATGAAAGTTCTTAGTATTTGCGCCAAAGTGGAGCTTACCAAAGAGCACTGAATTGAGAATCTTAATTTGATCCACAGGATGAATTTCTGCTTTAAACTCAAGCCACGCTTCGTAATAAAGTTGTTCTAACTCCTTACTCAACTGCTCGTATTCTAAATCAGGATACTGATAGGTATTGACTAGCCAAACACCTTCTAATAGGTCTTTGCCGCCATTGACTCTCCAGGCATAAAGCTTTTCTTTGAGTAACTCAAGTTGGAGTTTATGCACCAGATCTTCAATACGTTTCTGAATGACAGGGTTAAAGCTATTCTCCCATTCAAACTCAAGGTAAGGAATAATGTAGGTTCCCATAGACTTGATCTTGTCTTCAATATGTTCGACAATTTCAAAGTCGTCCTCGTCTAACAACGAGACCATTGCTTTTAGCTCTTTATTATTCAGATTTTCTCCTTCTGACATACTTAAGTCTGAATCACTCCTACATTAAATTTCTCAGTGATTGGAGCTTGATTCGCTACTTCAATCCCTTTTGAAATTACATTTCTCGTCTCTAATGGGTTGATGATACCGTCTACCCAAAGCCTAGAAGCCGCATAGTATGGACTCATCTGCTCATTATAGCTAGCGGTGATATCATCTAATAATTTTTTCTCCGCCTCAGGCGTAATTTCTTTCCCCTGTGCCTTCAGTGTGGATACTTTAATTTGAAGTAGCGTTTTAGCTGCTGAGGCGCCACTCATCACTGCAATCTGAGCTGTTGGCCATGCGTAAATCAAACGAGGATCGTAAGCCTTGCCACACATAGCATAATTACCAGCACCAAATGAATTACCGGTAATGATGGTAAACTTTGGTACAACAGAATTGGCCATAGCATTCACCATTTTTGCACCATCCTTTATGATTCCACCATGTTCGGCACGACTACCCACCATAAATCCGCTTACATCCTGAATAAAAACCAATGGTATTTTCCTTTGATTACAGTTCATAATGAAGCGCGCTGACTTATCTGCAGAATCAGAATAAATAACGCCACCCATCTGCATCTCACCTTTCTTAGACTTAACAACAATCCGTTGATTCGCGACAATTCCCACTGCCCAACCATCAACACGCGCATAACCACATACTATGGTCTGCCCATACTTTTCTTTGTATTCATCAAATTCAGAGTCATCGACCATGCGTTTGATTAATTCTCTTACATCATAAGGTTTGGTTCTATCCAAAGGCATGATGCCTAACATCTCTTTAGGGTCAAGCTTTGGTGGCTTCGCTTCAGCGCGATCGAAACCAGCATTCTCAAATGCACCTACCTTATCGAAGATATTCTTGATGTAATCAAGGCAAGCCTTATCATTTGGAAACTTATTATCCGTCACACCTGAGATTTCACAGTGTGTTGTAGCCCCTCCAAGTGTTTCGTTATCTATTGTTTCACCTACGGCTGCCTTTACTAAATAGGAACCTGCAAGAAAGATAGAGCCCGTTTTATCGACAATGGCAGCTTCATCACTCATAATAGGTAAATATGCCCCCCCAGCCACGCAACTACCCATGATGGCAGCTACTTGAATAATACCCATTGAAGACATCTTCGCATTGTTGCGGAACTGCCTGCCAAAATGTTCTTTATCAGGAAAAATCTCGTCTTGGAGCGGTAGAAAAACCCCAGCACTGTCTACCAAATAGATTATTGGCAAATGATTCTCCATGGCAACCTCTTGGGCACGCATGTTTTTCTTAGCAGTAATAGGAAACCAAGCACCAGCTTTAACTGTAGCATCGTTTGCGACAATCACACATGTTCTGCCTCGCACGCTACCAATACCTGTCACAACTCCTCCAGAAGGACAACCTCCGTATTCTTGATACATGCCGTCACCCACAAATGCTCCGATCTCCAAGAAATCTTTAGGGCTATCGATTAAATAATCAACTCGCTCACGAGCCGTGAGCTTACCTTTATCGTGTTGTTTGGCAATTTTCGTTTCTCCTCCACCCAGTTTGACTTTTTTAAGTCGAGTGTCTAACTGGAAGATCAGTTGTTGCATTTCGTCTTGATTCTTATTGAATTCAATATCCATTTAGCCTTATTTATGCCATAATTAATGGCAATTCCATATAGTAGTTTACTCGTGACTAAAATTAGACCCAAGAAGTGGACTTTTCAAGCCTGAAAAGTCTATCGGTCTTTTTTCTTTTTCCCAGAGGTCTCTCTTCCGTCAGCTGGCCCGCTATTTTTTCTGCCAAATACTGAGAAATGCATGTAGCGCTTAGGATTGTATCTGAGGTCTATAAATAGACTATCAAGATCAGCCATTGTCTGATTCATGGTATTGTAAAGAGAGTCGTTAGACATAAGCTTACCTAGGGTACCCTCGTTTGAATTCAATTTTTCAATAAAAGTTCTGGTTCCGAGTAATAATGAATCCATGCTCACTAAGCGTGACTCAAGGTCTACAGCATTAAGCTTCTCGCCCAGTTTCGCATACTCTTCTGTCATTGGTTTTATACCACTCAATGCATGAGTAATTGAGTCCGTAAGCCAAGAAATCCTATTCTCTATCAGGTCTAGAGAACCCTCTAACCTTCCTGTTAAGTTCTTTACGTTTTCAGATGCTTCAGTGAAATTATCAATGGCCCGAGCAATGCTATCAGACTTCTCAACAAATGGATCTAAAACACTATTAATCTTATTTACCAAAGCCGAAAGTGAGTTAGCTGCAGAAATCCCCTCCTCTGTTAAGAGTTCAGTAATTCCTCCGTCAATATCACTAATCAGCATTTCGTTTGCCTCAAGCAGGCGGCTACCTGGATTCATTATCAATTTAATTTCTATACCTCCTAAAAAGTCTGGTTTGGTCAGCCTTGCAATAGTACTGTCAGTAAGGTTTATGGTATTGTCAATAGCGAGGGTAACAAGAATGTTATCATAACTATCATCACTAAAACGTCTGTCAATTACGCTTCCAACATCAAGACCATTCAGCACTATTCTATCGCCCTTCTTAAGTCCGCTTACGTTCTGATATTCAACGTAGTAGGTGTTTAATGGAGAAAACACATCAAGCCCTCTGAGGTAATTAAAACCCACGTAGAGAGCGATAGCTGTCAACACCACAAATAAGCCTACTTTGAATTCTTTACCTCTTGCCACTTGCTTAATTTCCTATTGATTCTAAATATTCGAAATAATCCCTAATCGCCCTAAAAATAGCCGAGGCCATATAGTCCTGAACCTCTGCCTTACCTAAGTCTTTTTCTTCTTCAGGATTTGTAAGATAACCTAATTCCACCAAAACACTAGGCATAGAAGTGCTCCAAAGCACCCAAAGACTTGATTGCTTTACACCGCGACTCTTTCGGCCAGCTCTCTTTTTAAACTGTTCATCTATATTTGAAGCGAGCAAAATGCTGTTTTCTTGAAAGGCCTCCTGCTGAATTGAGACCATAATATCAACTTCTGGAGCGTTCGGGTTAAAGCCTTGATAAATTTCTTGGTAGTTTTCCTCAAGCAAGATTACGGAGTTTTCTCGCTTCGCAACTTCAAAATTTCTCCCTTCATTCTTAGTACCCATGACGAAAACCTCAGTTCCAGAAACGGACTCATATCCTGGGTTCATCGCATTGGCATGAATTGAAACAAATAAATCAGCCTCTGCGTCATTGGCAATGATGGCACGAACTTTGGGATGACTGTACTCATCTTTTGTACGCGTATAAATAACCTCAATGTTATCAGACAGAGTTTCTAGGTATTTACCAACTAATAAAGTCACCGGAAGGACTACATCCTTTTCTTTAAGATTCTTGCCTCGCGTACCTGGGTCCTTTCCACCATGCCCAGCATCAAGTACCACTTTATACTTTTTCTTTTTCCCATCTTCTGGCGCCTGCATAGCACTTGCCTGAAAGGTTAATAACAACAGAAAGATGACCAGAAGGCTATAATTTTTCACTTTGATGCGAATGAAACGATCGATTAAAATAACTTTACGCAAAAATCTTAAAATTTCGGTAAAACCGAAAAATAGCTTGCTCTCAAAACGCATTATATTTTTTTCGCTCTGTCTCTTCATTTCAATTTTTAATTTGAAGGCACAAATCAATGGCGTAAAACCTGATTCACTTACCACCCTTCAAAACCGTACCAATTCTATAAATACGGAACTAGCAGCAAAAAATGATACAGTCCCCGGTATTCAAGATTCTGTGAAAGTAGTAGTCAATGGAATAGAAACAACCATTAAATATTACGCCAAGGATTCTATCATCAACAAAACTCAAACAAACATTACCTACCTCTATGGCGATGCCAAAATTGAGTATGGGCTAATCAATCTAAGAGCAGCTGAAATCACTATCGACCGCAATAATAACGAATTGACGGCACGTGGGGTTCAAGATTCTACAGGTTTATGGGTAGGTCGACCAATATTTAAGGATCCAGGTGGTATTTATGAGACAGAAGAGATCAGGTATAACTTCGTGACCCAACGCGCTAGAATTAAAGGTGTGGCCACAGAACAACCCGATGGGCTACTCAGGGGTGAGGTAATTAAGAGGAATGCAGACGAAACTGCGTATATATCAGAGGGTAAATACATCCCTTGCTTAGATGACCCTGATGCAGGCACCTTTATCAAAGCAAAGAAAATTAAGCTTATACCTGATAAAGGTGTTATTACTGGGCCTTTCCTGCTTTATGTAGGAGGTATTCCAACACCATTGGGCTTGCCCTTCGGTTTCTTTCCCGATACCGATGATTCTAATGAATCTGGTATTCTTTTTCCGAAATATGGTGATGAGCAACGTAGAGGAATCTTTTTAAGAGAGGGAGGTTGGTATCAGGCATGGAATGACAGGTTTCATACAGCACTTACAGGTGACATTTACACAAAAGGAAGTTGGGGGTTGAAACTTAGAACTGCCTATAATAGTCGATACAAATACAGTGGTTCATTAGACATTAGTTATAACCGAAACAAAACACCAGATACGGATGAAGTTCCCTTAGACTCCAAAGACTTTTGGGTCTCGTGGTCGCACAGACCTGATTCAAAAGGCAGGAACTCAAGGTTCTCTGCTAGTGTAACTGCGGGTACGAGTACCTATAACCAAAACAACCTATCGACTGTCAACTTTCAAAATAACGTTAGGTCTGAGTTTAGATCAAACGTCAATTTTAGTGGCGTAATTCCTCGATCACCTTTCAGCTATGCGATCAGTGGAAGACACAATCAAAATGTTCAAACAGGTGTCTTAGACATTTCCCTACCTGAATTTTCAATGACCATGAATAGGGTTACTCCATTCAAAGGTGCCAAAGAAGAAGTACTAAAAAGGCTGAATTTAGGCTGGCGTTTTAATGCTTCGAATCGTATTACAAACGTGGTACAACCTGGTTCCACTGGGTTTAACATCGCCAACAAGGCAACTACGAACGACACAATTGCCGTAACCTTTGCCAGTCTTCCTGACCTTTTAGACAATGCTAAGAATGGTGCCCGTCACAACTTTGATCTTTCAACATCATTTTCATTTCTGGACAACCTGACGTTCACTCCCTCTTTTAATGTTGAGGAATTATGGTACCTAGAAGAATTGAACTATGAGTTCTTACCTGATGAAAATGCAGTAAGAATTGATACAACTAACGCTTTCAGTCGTGCCATGACCTACAGCACGAGCATGGGTTTGTCCACTCAGATCTACGGTATGATCCCATTCAAAAATAGCCGAAAGATTGAGGCGATTCGACATATCATAACCCCTACTGTAGCCTTTACTTATAGACCTGACTTCAGTGATCCTAAGTTTGGCTTTTACCAAACTGTTCAAACAGACACCACTGGAACTGGCACCTTTCGGCAACTATCTATTTACGATGGGTTCCGGTTCGGATCTCCGTCTTTAGGTGAGTCCGCAGCCTTAAGTTTCTCGGTGAGTAATAAGCTAGAAATGAAAGTAAAGAGTGATACTGCTAAGTCTAAGAAAGTATCGATATTGGACAATTTATCATTGACAGGCGCCTATAACTTCCTGGCCGACTCATTTCAGTTATCTAACATCAACATTAATGCGAGAACCAGTCTATTTGACAAAAAACTCAGTATCATCATTGGTGGATCATTAGACCCTTACAGTTATATAACCTCTACAAACGAAGGAGTTACCTCAACTGAGAGAAGAGCTGCATTGGCACTAAGATCTGGACAGGGCCTTGGAAAGCTTACCACTGCCCGCTTTTCCCTGAGCACCAACCTTAATTCAAAGGCAAATTCATCTATGAGTCAAAGGGGTGCCGCTTCGATTGGCGATGAGTCCTTGAGCGGGTTGGGTGATTTTCCGGGGGAAGACCCTAATGAATTTGGAGCGCTTAATAACGGAGGAAATACTGCCGTTCCTGAATACTTTTATGACCCCAACTCTTATGTTGACATCAATATACCATGGAACATTCGACTAAGTTATGACTACAACTATCGATGGTCAAGTTCGGGGGCAACGACAAGACAAACGATAAGGGCAAATGGCCAATTACAGCTTACTCCTAAATGGCAAGTGACTTATAATACTGGCTTTGACTTCGATGTCAAAGAGTTTGTTCAAACTTCAATTGGCCTTTACCGAGATCTAGGCTGTTGGGAAATGCGTGCCAACTGGATTCCTTTCGGAGCTTTTACTTCGTATACAATAGACATCCAAATAAAAGCTTCTGCACTTAAAGACCTAAAGATCAGTAGACGCAGAAGCCAGTTCGATCAAGGTGGATTTAATTAATCCTAAAGGGCTTGAATGAATAGACCATCATCGGTCTTTTCAACTTTTGCCAATCCATTTTGAGTCAATTCTTTGATCGCCTTGTCCCACTTTTTGTTTGACAGGCCAGCATTCTCCTTAAGGGTTCCTAATGCTGATTTACCAGCTTTAGTCAAGTCATCCAAAATAACTTTTGCCTCTTCGCTTAGTTCAATTTGAACAACCTTATTCTCTGGTTTCATTTGAGGGAAAAATAGTACATCCTGAATCGAGTTTGAGTTGGTCATAATCATTGACAAACGATCAATTCCTACTCCTAAACCTGCTGTAGGCGGCATACCGTATTCAAGCGCTCTTAAGAAATCTTCGTCAAGCACCATGGCTTCATCATCGCCACGTTTACCCAAGTCTAATTGTTCTTCGAATCTTTGTCGCTGATCGATTGGATCGTTCAACTCAGAGAAAGCGTTACAGATTTCTTTTCCATTACAGACCGCTTCGAATCTTTCTACCAGACCTTCCTTAGTTCTGTGTTTTTTAGCCAATGGCGACATCTCAACAGGATAGTCTGTGATGAAGGTTGGTTGAATCAATTTGGCTTCGCAATGCTCACCAAAAATCTCATCAATCAATTTACCCTTGCCCATCGTCTCATCGATATTAACCTTCAATTCTTTAGCCGTTGATCTAAGTTGTGCCTCGTCCATTTCAGAGATATCAACGCCTGTAAAATGATCAATAGCCTCAAACATGGTAAAGCGCTTCCAAGGTCTTTGGAAGTTAATCTCGTGCTCTCCAACTTGTACTTTAGTTGTACCATGAAGGTCCATAGCAACTTTTTCGACCATTGCCTCCACTAGGTTCATCATCCAGTTATAATCCTTATAGGCTACATAAAGCTCCACTTGCGTGAACTCTGGATTGTGAAACCTAGACATACCTTCGTTTCTGAAATCCTTCGAGAATTCAAAAACTCCATCAAAACCACCAACAATAAGCCTTTTTAGATAAAGCTCATTGGCTATACGCAAATACAAGGTCATATCTAACGTATTGTGATGCGTTTTAAATGGACGTGCTGCTGCACCACCATACAAGGGCTGAAGAATTGGCGTTTCGACTTCTAAATATCCCTTTTCAGCTAAGTAGCCTCTCATTGAATTCACCAATTGAGTCCTCTTAACAAAGGCATCTCTAACATGAGGATTGACGACTAAGTCAACGTAACGTTGTCTATACCTTTGTTCTGGGTCGGTAAATGCATCGTGTACATTCCCGTCAGCATCCGTTTTAGGAAGAGGTAATGGCTTCAAAGCCTTCGACAAAACCTTCAATTCAGTGACGTGAACAGAAATCTCACCCACCTGAGTTTTGAAGGCATAGCCTTTAATACCGATGAAATCACCGATACCTAAAATCTTTTTGAAAACCGTGTTATAAAGTGTCTTATCTTCTTCAGGACATAGGTCATCTCTTCTCAAATAGATCTGGATCCGACCTTGAGCATCTTGCAATTCAGCAAAAGAAGCAGAGCCCATAATCCTTCTACTCATCAACCTACCAGCCATTACTACTTCTGCAAAGCCTTCTGGAGATGCATCAAATTGATCTTTGATTTGCTTTGAAAAAGCCGAAACATCAAATGTTTCTGATGGATATGGGTTTATCCCTAGCTTTTCAAGTTCAGCCTTTTCCTGTCTTCTTAGTATTTCCTGTTCGCTTAAAACCTGCATTTCACGATATTTTTGAAGTGCGCAAAGATAGTGATTAGAAGAGATTATTTAAATCTTTCTACATGCTCATGTATATACTCATAAATATTTATTCCTAAATCTTTAGGACTACTCCTAATTCTTTAGGATATTTCCTAAAACATTAGGAGATGAAAGAACTAACCAAGGCTGAAGAACAGGTAATGCAGGTGGTGTGGGCGTATGATCAATTGTTTATCAAAGACATTGTCGATCAAATGCCAGCGCCAAAGCCTGCATACAATACGGTTGGGACGTTCCTCAAAATATTGGAGGCCAAAGGATTTGTCTCTAGAGTCAAAATCGGTAACACTTTCGCTTACTCTGCCAGTATCAAAAAGAAAGATTATACCCAAAGCTTTATGAATGGCTTTCTGAGTAACTATTTCGAAGGTTCTGCCGAAAAACTCTTTTCATTTATGGTAGAAGAAAAGAAACTGAATATCAAGCAGGTAGAAGACTTAATGAAAAAACTCAAAGACAATGATTAACTATATAATAGAAGCATCCGTATGCCTAGCGTGCTTTTATGGCATCTACTGGCTCTTTTTAAGAGGCGAAAAACTCCTTTCGATTAACCGGTTTTATCTGCTGGCAACGGCACTTATCTCTCTCATCATTCCATTGCTCAGTTTTGAATTTGGCTTGAACCTCTTTCAGCAGCAGCAATCAGTAAACCAGACAGGCTTCATCGAAGGATTAGAGGCAAGAAGACATCTCCCTACAAATACACCGCTAGTTTCGATCGGCTTAGTGTATGGGATCGGATTGTCAATAGCAGTATTACTACTCGCCATAAAAGTGATTTATGCCAAAAGACGCATTGGCCAAAAGATTTCCTTTAAGACAAAACCCATCAAAATTACCGAAACCGATGGGTTAGCTGCATTTAGCTTTCTCAACACAATTTTCATAGGGAAGGACATAAGTAAAAATACAGAATTGAAGGAGCATATCATTGCCCATGAGTCTGCCCATATTAGAGGGATGCATTCTTTAGATCTTTTCTTCTTTGAGGTGATGAAGTGTTTCTTTTGGTTCAACCCTTTTAGCTACTTCTATAGTAAATCGATCAAGCTTCAACACGAATATATTGCTGATCAGCATGCCCTAAAAATGACTAGCCCGGCTAGTTATCAACGATCATTGCTTGAGCTTACGCTGTCCCAGGTCAACAGCAGCTTAATCTCCAATTTTAATGAACACCCAATAGAAACAAGATTAAAAATGATTCAAAAATTAAACTCAAATGTCATGAACAAGTTAAAAACCCTATTTGCAGCACCCGTACTTTCCCTGCTATTTATCGCCTTCGCCTGTACCGACACGGTCGATCCTGTCCCAGGTGAACTTGAATTAATAGAATATGAAGTTCCACGTCCGATACAAGAACTACAAGCCTTGAGTAATCCACTCTTACATGTGATTGATTCAATGCGCATTGTTGAAGGAAAAGTGAAATACGATTTCAAATTTGACGCTAATGCAAAGTATGAAGAATACGAAATACACGAGATCCCGGATTCAGAAATTGTAAAAGGCAGGTTTATACTGGAAAACTTAGAAAAAGTAAAAAGCAAGTATAACGCAGTCATTGAATTCATAGATGAACAACCTAAAAACTCCAATAACGCACCTATTGAAATTATCAAAGGGAAAAGTACGGGTATTACTACAGCCTATGAAGTTATCGTTGAGCAGGAATACCAAAAGAATTCATCTCAAGAGGCAGAAAAGGTCTTTTTAATAAACCCTGACGGGACAAGGAAGCATTAATACAAAAGGCATTAATAAATAGAAGAGCCAAGTGATAGTATCACTTGGCTCTTCTTCATTTTGATTAAAAGACAACCTAATTTCTTCTCCTCTTCAACTCGTTGGTTACTAGGGTAAGTTCTCTACCGCTCTGACCTTTCACTGAGGTATTCTCTGCTGCTCTTCTAATCAAATAAGGAATTGTTGCTTCAATTGGCCCATAAGGCACATACTTGATCACATTATACCCACCATGGGCTAGATTGAATGAAATATGGTCACTCATACCATAAAGCTGACCAAAAAACACGCGTTCATTATTTGGCTCATAACCAAACTCGTCCATTAAAACGGTCAGCTTGTAGTTCGAATCTTCATTGTGAGTACCTGCAAAAAGGCTAATCCCTCTTAGGTTCTCAATACAATATAGAGATGCGGCATCGTAGTCTCTATCGGTAGAAGCTTTATCTGGTTGTATTGGATCTGTATAATTCAACTCCACAGCCCGAGCACTTTCTTTCTCCATATAAGCGCCTCTCACCAACTTTGCACCTAGAATATAAGCTCCTTTTTCAGCCTCGCCATGAAGTGCTTTTAAATGATCTAGCATGGCATGACAGTACATCTGAAAGGTGTAATAAACCACAACCTTAGTAGTATTATATTTTTCCATCATGGCGATGGTCAGGTCATCAACTGGCTTCTGGATCCATGTTTCCTCAGCATCAATCAATAAGGATACATCGAGCTGGCTAGCAAGTTCGCAAATGCTTTCAACTCGCACTTTCACCCGCTCAAAGGCATCAATTTCCGCTTTTGACAACTCTTTGTTTGCATGAATTTTAGCATAGAGATCAAAATCCCCTACCGCTGTCAGCTTGAAAGCTGCAAACCTCAAAATCTTTGATCTACTCGCGACTTTAATAGTTTCAAGGATTTCTTGGGAGGCTTTCTCAAAGCCGTCTTCTGACTTTTCTCCTTCAACTGAATAATCAAAAATCGCCCCAATACCGTAGCTTTCAAGTTCATCTACAGCAGCGGCACATTTTTCCAATGACTCGCCTCCACAGAAAATATCAAAGATGGTAGATTTGACGATTCCCTTTATTGGTAAGCCTACATTTAAACCAAACTTAGTCAGTGTGGTACCAATAGAAACCATCCAAGGCCATTTCATCGTTGTGAAAATGAAATGCCTTTTTTTCAGAGCTTTCTCAGACTTAGCTTTGAAAGCGATTTCGATCTGGTCGAAATCAACAAACTTTTTTAGGTCCATAGGGCGAATTAGAGGGGCAAATATAATTAACAAACTGTAAGTCGTTTACATTTGTTATAGCAAAGAATTAACAGCTGAGTTGATGCAGATAATAGAGCTTAAGGATTGGATAGTTGATTACAAAAAGCCACTAGTAATAGCTGGGCCTTGCAGTGTCGAAAGTGAAGAGCAACTGCGTAAATCAGTGCTGCCAATAATCGATCACGTAGACATTGTCAGAGGAGGCATTTGGAAGCCCCGCACGCGACCAGGTTCATTTGAAGGAGTCGGAGAAAAGGGTCTGAAATGGGTGAAATCGCTTAAAAAGGAAGTATCGTTCAAGTTTGCTACTGAAGTGGCTACTCCAAAGCATATTGAATTAGCGCTAAAATACGGGGTCGATGTACTCTGGATCGGTGCACGAACAACCGTCAACCCTTTCAACGTAAGTGAACTGGCGTCAGCCTTACAAGGAATTGACATACCTGTCTACGTTAAAAACCCAATACATCCCGAACTCTCACTTTGGAAAGGGGCATTAGAAAGGTTTTCAAAAGCAGGTATTACAAAGCTTGGAGCCATTCATCGAGGATTTCATACCTATGAAAAGAAAAAATATCGTAACGCTCCATTTTGGCAGATTCCATTAGAGTTGAAAAGTGAATTCCCTCAGTTGCCCTTACTTTGTGACCCCAGTCACATCGGTGGCACGCATGACTTGATCGAACCCTTAGCACAACGAGCCCTCGATTTGGACTATGATGGCGTGATGATTGAAGCTCACCCCGACCCATCCCACGCACTTAGTGATGCTGAGCAGCAAGTCAGCACATCAAGTCTATTAGAGATTGTATCGAACCTCAAGCCGAGAGATGCGAGCTTCACTGAAAAAAGCTATCTCGATCAATTGGAAGTAATCAGAGAAAAAATTGATCAGGCAGACAGAGAGCTCTTAGAAGCTATTGCTGTGCGGATGAGTTTGGTAGAAAAAATTGGTGCGTTCAAGAAAGAAAATAATGTAGCCATCTTTCAGATAAGCCGTTGGAAAGAAATCTTCAAGTCTAGATCAGAATGGGGTAAACAATTAAATCTAGATGACGAATTTACCGTAGACCTCTTAAGATTATTACACCAGCAGTCAGTGAAAAAGCAAACTGAGGTGTTTAATATAATAGAAGACGAACAAAACTACTCTAATGAATAATATTGGACTACTTGGGCCGGAAGACACCTATCACGATATTGCCAGAAAACGCTACCTACCAGGCGAAAAATCGACATTTTACAAGAACTTTGACGATATATTTTCCGCATTAAAAGAAGGTAGAATCAATCGCGCATTAATTGCGATCAAGAACAGTACTTCTGGTTTTGTGAGTAATAACTTAGACAAGATCAAAAATGGTGGGTTCAAAATTATCGAGGAATTTGAATTACCTATTCATCTTTGTTTAGGAAGTATTCACCCCAATTCTTTAAGCTCCATTAAAAAGATCTATTCTCATCCAATGGCGATTAAGGAAACGCAAAGATTCTTTAGTAAATACAGCCATATCACTTTCATTGCGAGTACTAGTACAGCTGGAGCGATTGATGAATTAAAGAATAACCGTGATCCATTTGGTGCTGTAATTTCTAGTGCCGAAGCTTTGGAGAATAATGCACTTCATATGATCTCTAGAAACATTGAGGATGAGCCAAATAATTCAACTACTTTCAGTCTAATCGAAAAATAATTCAATCGATTTACTAAACTTTTCAACATATAATTTTTGACTAGTCAAAAAGATACATACGTTTAGCATGTGAAAAGAACATCAGCAGCCTACTTCTACTTTTTTTATTATTTCAGCTTGAACAAAGTGAGCCGCTGCTTGTAAAAAAATTTAACTATCTAAACATAAGCCCGGTTCACAAGAATCGGGCTTTTTTATTGCTAAAAAATGGAAATCGTAGACATCAAAGACTGGGGACTCGACTTATCAGATCATGTGTTGATAGCTGGGCCTTGTAGCGCAGAAACCCCCGAACAAATTGAAACCATCGCCAAAGGATTGAGAGGTAGTAATATCGAAATGTTCAGGGCGGGCATATGGAAACCTCGTACCCGACCTGGATCCTTTGAAGGTATTGGCTCAGAAGCATTGGGCTGGTTAGACGCTGCCAAAGAAATACTGAACGTACCCGTCACCGTAGAGGTCGCAAATACCGCTCACGTGGAAGCAGCCTTAAAAGCAGGTATTGATGTACTATGGATAGGTGCTCGCACAACAGTAAACCCATTCTCAGTCCAAGAGATTTGCGAAGCTTTGAAAGGTACTGATATCCCAGTGATGGTTAAAAACCCTATTAATCCAGACTTACAGTTGTGGCTCGGTGCCATTGAACGACTCAATAAAGTCGGTATTAATAAGGTGGCAGCCATACATCGAGGTTTCTCTGACCCCTATGAAAAACGCTATAGAAACAAGCCCGAATGGAGTATGCCGATTCACTTGAAACGAATGCTTCCAGGGATTTCTGTAATCTGTGACCCAAGCCATATTGCTGGAACAAGGGAGATCATAGCCTCTGTAAGTCAGAGAGCAATCAACTTTGGTTTAGATGGACTTATGATTGAAACCCATCACGATCCTGATAATGCTTGGAGTGATGCGAAACAACAGGTGACCCCAGAAACGCTAAAAATAATTTACGAAAACCTCAACTTCAGGGAAACGCTTGATAAGCATCCAGAAGCCATTAGCGAACTAGATGAATTCAGACAAAAAATTGATCTTGTCGATACACAAATCATCGAATTGCTTGCTGATCGTTTTCAAATGATTAAACAAGTTGGTGAATACAAAAGGGAGCACAACCTTGCCGTTTATCAGCCGAATAGGTGGCATAATGTAATGGAGTCGAGAATTAGTGCAGGCGTAAAGAAAAACATGACAGAGAAGTTCATGAAAAGCTTTTTATTTGCCGTGCACGAAGAGTCTGTGAAAACTCAAGAAGCACAGCTTAAAGAAAAGGGCTAATAAAAGAATGAATCAAATAGTCATTGATGATATCCAACTAAGCCTGAAGCAATTCTTTGACGAGAATAGCTACACCAAAGTGGCAATACTGGTGGATGAGAATACGCGTGAGCATTGCTATCCAATAATTCAGGGTATGCTCCCCGATCACCTAGTCATCCAGGTTACTTCTGGTGAAATCAACAAGACACTTGATACTTGCCAAATCATCTGGGAATCATTGACAACGGAAGGTTTCGACCGAAAATCTCTTATGATCAATTTAGGTGGTGGTGTGATTGGTGATATGGGAGGCTTCTGTGCCGCTACTTATAAGCGTGGCATTGACTTTATAAACATTCCTACAACCTTACTGGCTGCTGTTGATGCGAATGTAGGAGGTAAATTAGGAATTGACTTTCACGGGTTCAAAAACCACATTGGCCTTTTCAAAGACCCAGATACCGTACTCATCGACCCTGTTTTTCTACAAACTCTTTCTCAAAAAGAATTGAGGTCAGGCTTTGCAGAGGTCATTAAGCATGGGCTTATTACCGATAAAGACTATTATGAGCAAGTGGCCAAAGTTGGTCTAGACCAAGACAATTGGCTTGCCGTTATTGCTCACTCTGTCGAAATCAAAACCCAGGTGGTTAAGCAAGATCCTCGAGAGGGTGGATTAAGAAAGGTTTTAAATTTTGGCCATACCATTGGGCATGCCATTGAGAGTTATTATCTCGATTCTGAAAACCACTTATTGCATGGTGAAGCAATCGCAATCGGAATGATTTGTGAAGCCTATGTGTCCAAAAAGTTATTAAGCCTTGAAGAAGCTGATCTCAAAGAAATCTGTAATACAATTCTAAATATTTATCCTGACCTTCAAATTCATAAGAAAGACTTTACGGCAATCATCAAATTGATGTACCAAGACAAAAAAAATATTGGCAATTTCCTTAACCATTCGTTGCTCTACGAAATAGGACGAGCAGGGTATGATGTAGCTGTCGATGAAAAGGATGTTATGGACGCCTTATTCTTCTACCTCACACTAAAGCAATAATTTGGAAACCATCAAGCTGCCATACAGCCCGGTTCTAAAAAGCACTGACATCCCTCTCGAAGCTTCAAAAAGCGAGAGTAATCGTGCTTTAATTATTAATGCGATTTCTGGAAATATATCTTCTTTGAAGAACCTCTCCAACGCGAGAGATACGCAAACTATGCTGAGGCTCTTAGCCAGCGAAGAAGAAATTCTTGATGTTCTAGACGCTGGTACGACCATGCGTTTTTTAACAGCCTATTCCATATTAGGGGTAAAACCGAGAGTCTTAACAGGTACCGAGCGCATGCAGCAAAGACCAATAAAAATATTGGCTAAGGCACTGAAGCAAATAGGTGCAAAAGTGAAATTTTTGAAAGAAAATGGATACCCCCCTCATAAAGTTTATCCACTTGCCGCGCAGAAGAATGACTCAATAAGTATTAAAGGAGATGTGAGCAGCCAATTTATTTCTGCACTATTGATGATTGCCCCTAGCCTACCTAATGGACTAACCCTTGAACTTAAAGGGAAAATTGGTAGTCGTCCCTACATCCAAATGACATTGGATATGATGGAGCTCTTTGGCATCAGCACTGCTTGGACCAACAATAGTATTGAAATAAGACCTCAGACATACGGAACGTATAATTATGCGGTAGAATCTGACTGGTCAGGTGCTAGTTATTGGTACAGCTTCGTGGCACTGGCAGATCAAGCAAGCGTGAAGCTGCTAGGCTTAAGGCAAAAATCACTTCAAGGAGACATTGCCATTGTAAGAATAATGAATCAACTAGGCGTAATGAGCACTTTCGAAGAAGATGGTGTTTTGCTGAAAAAGATTCCCTCACAGAAATCCGTTGACATAGACTTTTCAGATTGCCCAGATCTAGCACAAACCGTAGCAGTGGTCTGTGGAGTAAAAAGAATTGATTGCCGAATGACTGGCTTAGAAAGCCTTAGGGTAAAGGAAACCGATCGCATCAAAGCGCTTAAAAAGGAACTGAAGAAATTCAACATAAAGTTGAAAGAGGTTGAGGCAGGTGCTTGGGAGATCAAATCTAAGTTTGAAGCAGGTCAACCAGTTGTGAGCGTACATACTTATGAAGATCATCGCATGGCGATGGCTTTCGCACCACTTTGTACCCAGCAAGAAATTATTATCGAAGACCCTAGCGTAGTAAATAAGTCCTACCCAAGTTTTTGGGAGCATGTAGAAATCACAAGTAATCAATGACTTAATTATCTCCAGTGACAAAGTAAGCTTATTTAATATTAATTATCCTCTTAAACTCATTAAGCTCGTCAATTGGATCTCCTTTCTTTAAAATTCTTAAATCTTTGTCAAGAAGTAGAATATCATTGAGAATTAATGACTGGTCATTGAGAACTAAAAACTCATCCTTATCATCAATTAAAACTTTATCTTCGATTTCAAATTTACTAAGATGATAGTCTATTAAATAACTATCTTTTGTTCTACCGATAAGAATTAACCCAGTATTTTCGAGATTTTTTTTATCTAGCATACCTTTCAATTGAATTAATTTCCCAAAGCACAAACTACAATTAGCATCAAAATAGTAGAGCAAATAAAAATCAGTTCGATATTCATAGGCTCGACTTAGGTCCCAATCACTAGGTATTAGTACTTTAACCAATGGCAATTCACGATTAGTGTTTGTCCTATTGCACGACATCGATAAGACAAGGAGCAGTGACCCAATTGATAAATATTTGAAAATCTTTAATATCATAAACCCGATAAATCATATTTAACAACAGCTACCTCAATATTATCTTTTTCATAGTCGTGTGTTAGTCCGTAGAGGACCTTGTTTTTCCAGTCGACATCAAAGGCAAAGATAGGCACCTCAAGATCCAATATATACTTAGCAGTTCCATCTATACCAAACCATAGAATTTGTGTCTGATGATATCCATTCTCAGTTACACTACGTCCATCATAAAGCACTAATAAATTCTCATCATTCAGAACTGGTATGGTATAGGCATTTCTTGCATCTCTAGTTGCTGAAACGGTACTGGCACCGCCTCCTAAATCCTGTGATAAGAGCATAGGTTTAAATTGATCAGGTCCCCAAAGCCTAACAACCAAGTCTTTTTGACTGTTATAAATCTCAATTACATCCGTGTAGTCGTAGGCTACTCCTATAAAATTCCTAGAACTACTTATATTTATCTTAGCCTCAAAAACACTTGACTTATGCTTGTCATTTTTTTCTAACATCGTTTCTGATGGATACTCCCCAAAACTCTCACCTACAAACCCATCCTTAGAAAAGGTATGCAAACGGTTTTTAGAATCCCCTCCATAGCTATTGACAAGATCAACTAACAGCCCCTTATTCAGTATCTTTGGCTGTTGAATACGCATATCTTTAAGGTTGTAAGATTCAATTGGGCTGGGCTTTGAATTGGTGTAGATATCTTCAAGTTCAAATAAATCAATTCTATTATTCATCATTCCATTTATTGCGGCAAGCTTTTGATCTGAGAGAATCTGAATATCAAAAGCTGAAATTAACTCACCGGGCCCTTGTCCTTTTCTTGAAAACTCACCGACAAGGCCACCACCATTAAGATCAAATACACGTGCCCAATAGTCAAACCCAGTCGAAGTAATAAAAATCTTCTCTTCTTCTTCAGACACTGTAATCCGAACGGGAATGCCCAAATCATCGATAATAAAAGGATTAGCTTTCAGGGACACCCTTTTTCTGAAGTCACTTTTTTCGAATCGAACCCCTTCAAATTGGTCATCTTCAAGATTTTTATTTTTTCCATCACAGTTAATTACTGTAACACAAATTACTATTAAGAATAGTATATTTTTAGTCATACTTATAAGAATGTAAGTTTAATAAAAACGCGACAACAATATAGTTGCCGCGCAATAATCAGATCATGTCATAATAATCTTTTTTGCCATGAAAGGACAAAGAAGTTCATGCCCGGTGTTATAAACAATCCTACAATTCTTTATAGGAGAGGAAGTACAGACATCATCACAGTCATCAATACAACCACAGAGATCACCTTCACTAGCATTAAGCGCGAACAATGACCCTACTCCTAGGGCAGAGGCCATTAATAGAATTTTTATTTTTTCATATTATTAGTATTTATTTAGTACTAAATTAAACATATATAATCAATATTCATCTATTATAACTGAGATAATCTCTATTCACTTTTTAACATAAACACATAATTTCAAAGTCATTTTAACTATAAATATGTTAATCGAATTTATCTAAAACTGATTTAAACGATAGAGAGGTAATCACATGAAATTATTAATGGGCAATACAAACCATGCAAATAGGTTTACCGTCTCATTATGTCAGTTTAGATCCAAAGAAAAGACTTGTTATCATTTTTAACCGCCTCATCTTTCCAAAATCGGTCTAAGCCAAAAACTACGACTTATTCCATTAGTCTGATCGATATATTAATTTTAGCTTTCGGAATCAATTCGATAATCATATCGTTTAGCCTTCATTGATCTTATCCCAGCATGGCAAAAAAGAAAAAACTTAACAATATTACAGTCGGTCAGGTGTTTAAAACCATCATTTGGCCAAAGAGAGGACTCCTCTTTATTGGTTTGATACTCATTTTAATCAGAAGTGCCGCAAGTTTAGTGCTTCCGGGTGCAACGCGCTTCCTGATTGATGATGTAGTTGTCAACAAAGACATGCAAAAACTCTGGTTGGTTATTACTGTCACCATCGCGGCCATTGTAGCACAAGCAGGGACTTCTTTTGCCCTGACTCGGTTATTAAGTGTACAAGCACAAAAGCTTATCGCTCAGTTGAGAGTGAAAGTTCAGAAGCACATCCTCTCCTTACCCATCAATTATTTTGACAGTACAAAATCTGGAGCCTTGGTATCTAGAATAATGACGGATGTCGAAGGTGTTAGAAACCTTGTCGGTACAGGTTTAGTGCAACTCGTAGGCGGTTTGCTAACCTCAATCGGTGTATTGTACATATTGATTGATATGAATGCAAAATTAACTGCATTCGTTATCGCACCTGTCGTGATCTTTGGATTGGTGGCCATGAAAGCCTTCGCTTACCTGAGACCCATCTTTAGAAAGCGTGGTCAACTCAATGCTGAAGTAACAGGTAGATTAACAGAAACACTTAATGGTGTTAGAGTTATCAAAGGCTTTGGTGCTGAGCTACAGGAAATTGAAACTTTTGAAAACGGAGTAGACGAACTCTACCAAAATGTCAAAAAGACACTAACAGCCACCGCAATTGTAACCAGTTCGGCTACTTTTCTGTTGGCTGGTGTAGCCAGTACTGGTATTTTAGGAATCGGTGGTTACTATATCATTCAGGGCACTATGACTCCAGGAGAGCTGGTTGCTTTCATTGCCTACCTAGCGGTTATGATTGCTCCAATCGTACAGATGTCGAATATAGGTAGTCAAATAACCGAAGCATTCGCTGGTCTAGATCGTACCGAAGAAATCATGATGATGCCTACTGAGGATGAAGATCCAAAGCGTACTGTGGAGCTAAAAGAAATCAAAGGTGATATGATATTTGATGATGTCAGCTTTGCATACGAAGAGGATAAAGAGGTATTAAAGAATATCAGTTTTGAAGCCCCCTCTGGTAGTGTCACTGCCTTAGTTGGAACTTCAGGATCTGGAAAGTCTACTATAGCAGGACTAGCAGCTACTTTCTTAAACCCAAGAGAAGGACAAATCACATTAGATGGTATTGACCTCTCCACTGCCAAGCTAAAAAGCTACCGTCAAAACCTTGGTGTAGTGCTCCAAGACGACTTCCTCTTTGAAGGAACGATTCGTCAGAACATACTCTTCCCAAGGCCTAATGCTTCTGAAGATGAACTCAAGGCAGCCGTAGAAACTGCCTATGTGCAAGAGTTTACCGATAGGTTTGAAGAAGGGCTAGACACGTTGATTGGCGAGCGAGGCGTAAAACTTTCTGGTGGCCAAAGACAAAGAATTGCCATTGCGAGAGCTGTACTGGCTAATCCGAAAATATTAATTCTTGATGAAGCCACTTCCAATTTGGATACTGAAAGTGAAACCTTTATTCAACGCAGTTTATCCGAGCTGATGAAAGGCCGAACAACCTTTGTCATCGCACACAGGCTGAGTACTATTCGTCAAGCAGATCAGATTCTGGTAATCGAAGAAGGCAAAATTGCAGAGCAAGGAACACATGATGAGTTGATCGCTAAAGAGGGTCGCTACTATCAATTGTACACCTATCAAGCTCGTATTTAATCTATGAGCGAAAGAATCAAGATTATTGACAAGGAGGTGCTATCAAACAATTGGTATACGCTTCGTAAGATCACATTCGACTATACAAAGAAAGATGGCTCCGTTCAACGACAAGAGCGAGAAGCTTATGACCGGGGCAATGGATCAACGATACTCCTTTATAATAAAGAGAAAGGCACGGTTGTTCTAACCCGCCAGTTCAGAATGTCCACTTACCTTAATGGTAATGATGATGGGTTTCTAATAGAAGCCTGTGCTGGTCTCTTAGAAGAAGACAATGCGGAAGATTGTATCCGAAAAGAAACCGAAGAAGAGACGGGCTATAGAATAGCCAACGTCCGGAAAATCTTTGAGAGTTATATGTCCCCAGGTTCAGTAACTGAAATTCTCTACTTTTTTGTTGCGGAATACGAAGACAACATGAAAGTCAATGATGGCGGTAGAACAGATGAAGAAGAAGATCTAGAGGTTTTAGAAATACCTTTCCAAAAAGCCATTGACATGATTGCCTCTGGTGAGATCAAAGATGCTAAGACTATTATGCTGATCCAGTACGCTCAGGTTAATGGGTTGTTACCTTAATGAAAGAAAAAAGCACCCCAAAGGGGCGCCAAGTAATTAAAGTATTAATGTTCTTATTGGACTCTATATAGTCAAGGGCCAAAAATATAGCTTAATAAAACAACCGCTGAGATAACCCATAAACTTAGGGGTTCAACAGAAGTCCACTCGTCACTATCATACTTCTTAAAAAGACCCTTGAAATAACCCTTCGGCTTTCTAAACACTTCGTATGACTTCCAAATAAGTGTTATGCCAACCAAAATTGCCGTAGTTAATTCAACAGATTCTATACCAAGACCAAGGCCATATACGATTGACGAACAAACGACAACAACCAAGACAAGTAGAAAGAACGAATTAGACTTAGCCTTATCGTTAGGAGCTTTGAAAATTCCTTGAAAATAGAGTCTAGGAGACTTTAATACCTGATATGAGCTAAAAATCAATCCAAAGCTCACAACGATCCAATTCAATGTACTCATACCGTTTAAGTTCGGTAAAATATACTATTATTACCATAATAACTTAGATGTATTCACTCAGAGATAGGGCTACACCAATCTAAGCTTCTTCTTGCAAATTTTCCAACGGCTTTTAGGAGTGCAACTCGACTAGCTGCTCCTGTTTCAGTACTCTCAGTTTAAGGGCTGTTGGCTTAATAACAAATTCGCTTTCATCTACCAAGTCGATAAAGATATAAAATCAGACAAACGACTATTCCAGGTTTTTACTGACCTAACCCAACACGGCATTACGTTAATAATGGAAGGCGGAGTCAATAAACACTGCCATTCTCGATTAATCACTAATTATTTTTCAAACTTTTTTTTATTCCATTTATGGCTATTTGGCAACCTAAGTAGTGTTTTACGGCAATATCCGCTTCAAATAATTCAGAGGTAGATAAATTTTTATGTATATATGTTGAATATTACATATATATTTTAAATCTTTAGGCACATTTAACCTAAACAGATGAAACCGATAGCAGTCTATGTACTGTTTTTGGGCAGCGTATTGGCTACTTATTTCTCACTACTAGAGAAAAAAGTGCCAGTGTACAATGCCCAACTGGAATCGATTGACCTCGAATCTCCAGATCAGCTCACCGGCAACTACTCATTGTCTGGTGAGCGTAAAGGTTTCACAACAGAAGACAAAACGAAGGCATATCATATATTCTTCGAAAACAAAACCTCTGCTGCCCTGAAGGTGGCTATACGCTATAAAGAGATTGATGGAGAATGGTCAACTAAAGGATTAACAAAGCTTGCACCAGGTGAACGAAAGCTCATGGGCAAGTCTGACGAAAAAACTTATTTCTATCACGTTGCCAAAAAGACATCAAGAAAAGACAATACCGATGCCTCTTTCAAATTCTCACTGAAATCCGAATCAGGCAAGGAATTAATATTCAAGAAAAAGCAGATATGGGAGTGTTACGACATGCAAGTGTGCAATGCATTTGCCGTGTTTAGGTAACGTAGGGATAGGGGGGTCTGCTGGAGGCTCCCCTTCTATTTTCTCAAAGCCTCAAAATAGTCAGTTGACTTTATCAACCGACTACCATACCAACTAAATAGCTCTCCATCCACCAATCGAATTTCAGCATTCGGCAAAAGCTCCTTTAATTCTTCCAGATGCTGCTCTTTGAAGGGATAAGGCTCCGAGGAAAGTAAAACCGACTCTGGATTCAATACTTTAATTTCATCAAGGGTCAAATTTGGATAGCGTGATTCCTGAATACAGTTTTCAAAGTCTGTACAATCCATCATCTCATTTATAAACGTTCCCTTACCTGCGGCCATATATGGGTCTTTCCAGATTAGGTATAAGGCAGAACGTGGATGATTATGCTTTTTAATTGCCGCAAAGCTTCCTTGAATACTAGCTGCAATATCTTCAGCTTCTGATGATTTATTGACCAAGTCACCAACTTGTCTTATCATAGATAACGCATCATCTAAGGTGGCTATATCACTCATCCAAACTGGGTACTGAGCTGCGAGCTGCTCGATGGCGGCCTTATCGTTCTCTTCCTTGTTACCTATGATTAGATCTGGCTGCAAGCCTTCAACCCTATCGAAGTGATAATGCTTCGTGCCCCCAACGATCGTTTTATCTGATCGCCAGTCTTTAGGATGAATACAGAATTTAGTAATACCCACCACTCTATCACCTAAACCCAGGTCATAGAGTAATTCTGTTTGAGAGGGTACTAAGGAAATGATACGCTGGGGCGAATTTGGTACTTCTACCTTACGCCCCATTTGGTCAACGACCGCAGTCATACTACTTTAAGTAACTGAAATCGTGATCGTTTGGCAACTGAATTAGAAACTCATACATCAAATCGATAACCTTCTCGATATCTTCCTCATGAGCAGTCTCCACAGTGGTATGCATATACTTCAACGGAAGTGAAATCAAGGCAGATGGCACTCCTTCATTTGAATAAGCAAATGCATCCGTATCGGTCCCTGTAGATCTAGAAGAAGCAGAACGCTGAAAGCTAATCTTCTTTGCGTCAGCAACATCCATCAGCATCTTCAAAAGGTTGTTATGTACGGCTGGCCCAACTGTAAGCACTGGCCCCAAACCTGCTTTCTGATCGCCATCGAGCTTCTTGTCATACATAGGCGAATGCGTGTCATGGCATACGTCTGTTATAATGGCAACATCTGGTTTGATTCGAGCGGCAATCATTTCGGCACCTCGCAAACCAATTTCTTCTTGAACAGCATTCACAACATAAAGTCCGAAAGGCAACTTGACATTATTTTCCTTTAATCGTCTTGCTACTTCAGCAATCATAAAACCACCAATACGGTTGTCCAATGCTCGCCCGCACCAATACTTATTGTTCAGCTTGAACAACTCGTCTTCAAAAGTTATCACAGTACCCACATGAATACCCATCTCTAAGACTTCATCCTTAGAAGAAGCTCCTACGTCAATAAAGATATTTTTGAGTGTAGGCGCCTTTTCATTGGCCTTGTCTCTTACGTGAATAGCAGGCCAACCGAAAACTCCTTTGACTACTCCTTTATCTGTATGGAGGTTCACTCGCTTTGATGGTGCAATTTGATGGTCAGAACCACCGTTTCTCACCACGTAGATATAACCCTCCTCATCAATGTAATTGACAAACCAACTGATCTCATCAGCATGTGCTTCAATCACCACTTTAAAAGGTGCATCTGGATTGATTACACCTACTGCAGTACCGTATTTATCAGTAAAATGTGATTCAGTAAAGGGCTTGATATAATCTAACCAAATCTGCTGTCCTGAGCTTTCAAACCCTGTTGGAGAGGCATTATTCAAATATTTTACTAGAAAGTCTTCGCTTGTCTTATTCATCTTACAATGGTATGTTTCCGTGTTTCTTTTTAGGTAAGGTGTCTACCTTATTCTCAAGCATGCCGAACGCTCTTATCAGTTTCAATCTTGTTGTATCAGGGGTAATCACTTCATCAACATATCCCCTCCTTGCTGCGCGATACGGATTAGCGAATGTCGCGGTGTATTCATCTACCTTTTCCTGAAGCTTAGCCACTGGATCATCGGCAGCGGCAATCTCTCTCTTGAAGATGATCTCTGCAGCACCTTTGGCTCCCATCACAGCGATTTCGGCCATTGGCCAAGCGTAATTCATATCTGCGCCAATGTGCTTTGAATTCATTACATCGTATGCACCACCATAGGCTTTTCTCGTAATGACGGTAATTCTCGGTACAGTAGCCTCAGCAAAAGCATAAAGCAACTTAGCACCATTGGTGATAATTCCTCTCCACTCCTGATCTGTTCCTGGTAAGAAGCCTGGGACATCTTCCAGTACCAATAGTGGAATATTAAACGCATCACAAAAACGTACAAACCTTGCCCCCTTCACACTCGCGTCAATATCCAATACGCCAGCTAACGATGCTGGCTGGTTACCTACAATACCGATGGATCGTCCACCGAGTTTCGCAAATCCGACAATAATGTTCTCAGCAAAATTCTTATGTACTTCGAAAAAGGAACCCTCGTCTATCAAATGATCGATTACCTCTTTCATATCATATGGCTGATTTGGGTTATCAGGAAGTATGTCGTTCAGCTTAGTTCTGATTTCATTATCAGTATTGTATTTATAAACCGGTGCGTCTTCCTCACAGTTTTGAGGTATGTAAGAGATTAACCTTTTAATGTCGTTTAAACATTGTACTTCATTCGCACTAGAGAAATGAGTTACACCACTCTTAGTGCTATGCGTGCTAGCACCTCCAAGTTCTTCTGCCGTAACATCTTCTTGGGTGACTGTCTTAACCACGTTTGGACCAGTGACGAACATGTAAGACGTGTTTTCCACCATAAAGATGAAATCGGTAATGGCTGGAGAATAAACAGCGCCACCTGCACAAGGGCCCATGATTGCTGAAATTTGAGGTATTACCCCAGAGGCTCTGGTGTTCCGATAAAAGATATCAGCATAGCCACCAAGCGAAACTACACCTTCTTGAATCCTTGCTCCACCCGAATCATTCAAGCCAATGAGTGGGGCACCATTTTTCATGGCGAGATCCATCAGTTTACAAATTTTTTCTGCGTGAGTTTCTGAAAGTGATCCCCCAAAAACCGTGAAGTCTTGAGAATAAACGTAAACCAATCGACCATTAACCGTTCCGTAACCCGTTACTACTCCATCGCCTAGGTATACCTCTTTATCAAGTCCAAAATCAGTAGCCCTATGCTCTACAAACTTTCCAATCTCTTCAAAAGTACCCTCGTCTATGAGTAAGGTTATACGTTCTCGGGCCGTAAGCTTACCTCTCTTATGTTGTGACTCAGTTCGCTTCTTACCACCTCCTAATAACGCTTCTTCGTTCTTAGCCGCTAGTAATGCATACTTCTCTTCTTTAGTCAAAAGATGAGTTTTGGAGTGCTCGTTATTCTGATCAGCCATAGGTATTTAATTATGTGGTCAAAGATATATAGATAGACTCAAAAAAGAATTTTAGGCGATGGTAATTCCATAATTGGACAATTCATTATTTGGCAATATGCCTTATATTCGACCAACCTTAAAAAAAGGGTTATTTAGAATGCGCAAAGCGGTTATTGATCTAGGAACGAATACATTTCATCTGTTCATCGTGGAAATCCACAATGGAAATATAAACACGCTTTATAAAGAGAAAATTGCAGTTAAAATCGGCCAAAACGGAATCAGCAAAGGGAAAATTGCCAAAGATGCCGTCAAACGGGCCATTCATACACTTCAGATATTTAAAACTATCATTGATCAATTTCAAGTTACTGATGTCAGCGGTGTTGCTACGAGCGCTATCCGAAACGCCAAGAATGGAAAAGACTTAATCGATCAAATTGCTAAGCAAACGGGTATTCACATCAACATCATTTCAGGTGACCTTGAAGCAGAACTAATTTTTGAAGGCGTGAAAGCCGCTAAGACACTGTCTAATGAAAATCAATTGGTGATGGATATCGGTGGTGGTAGTGTGGAGTTCATCATTGGCAATAAAGAATCGATTCACTGGAAAAGAAGTTTTGAAATTGGTGCTCAGCGCTTATTAGATAATTTTCATAAAAGTGACCCCATGCCTACAGAAAGTATAGATCATATGTTTTTTTGGCTATCAGAAGAACTTCAGGAACTTAAAGATGCGCTAGCCACTTTTAAACCTACAGGGCTAATTGGTTGCTCTGGTACTTTTGATACGTTATCCGAAATTTACCTAAACAGAGTGCGTAAAGAACGGAAACCAGAAAGCACTATTTTTAAGTTACCCATCAAAGATTATCACGACATACATCGCGAATTGCTTATAAAAGACAAGTCCGAAAGGTTAGAAATCAAAGGCATGGTCAGCATGCGAGTTGACATGATTGTTGTGGCTAGTTGTTTAATCTCATTTGTTTTAGAGTACTTAGACATTAGGAACATCACAGCCTGTACCTATGCCTTAAAAGAAGGCCTTCTCTTTTCAACCAAGTCACTCACCTAACCCTCTCAGCAAACAGACCTATGGCTATTTATACCCATCAATCTCTTTACGCATTTGCTAAATCAGTCTTCATCAAGATGGGCTGCTCAGAAGCCGATGCATTAACGGCATCAGACACTTTACTTTCTGCTGACCTGAGAGGTGTCGACTCTCATGGAGTGGCAAGATTGAGTGGATATGTGAGGCTATGGGAGAAAGGTAGAATCAATACCAGTCCCAACATCAGAATTGTTCATGAATCACCGAGCACCGCAGTGGTAGATGGTGATGCTGGCTTAGGTTTGGTCGTAGCACCTTTTGCCATGCAAGTTGCCATTGATAAGGCCAATCAAGCCGGTACCGGCTGGGTGGCTGTAAAGAACTCAAATCATTATGGAATTGCTGGCTATCACGCTATGAAAGCGCTGGCACATGATATGATTGGAATATCTATGACTAACGCCAGCCCATTGGTAGCGCCAACCTTTTCTAAGGAAAGGTTATTGGGTACAAACCCAATCGCTGTTGCTATACCTGCTAATGAAGAACCACCATATGTTGGTGATTTTGCTAGCACTACTGCAGCTAATGGAAAACTAGAAATACTTCAAAGAAAGGGAGAAAAAGCTCCTGAGGGCTGGATTCAAGATGCCGAGGGAAATGTAACCACAAATGCCTATGGCGTTAAAGAAGGCGGTGCGCTTAGGCCATTAGGCGGTGATAGAAGCAATGGCAGCCATAAAGGGTATATACTCGGCTCGATGGTAGATATCTTCTCAGCGGTACTCTCAGGTGCTAATTATGGGCCATGGGCACCTCCGTTCGTAAGCTTTATGGATCCCGTAAGTGATCCTGTTGGAGAGGGACTTGGGCATTTCTTTGGTGCGATGCGTGTTGATGCCTTCAGACCTGCTGATGAATTCAAAGGACACATGGACAAATGGATCAGGCGATTTAGAAACTCTGAGCCTGTAAATATTGAACAACCAGTATTAATCCCAGGTGATCCGGAAAGGGCAATGGAAATGGAACGCACTACCAACGGCATTCCGTTATTAGATGCAGTAGAGAATGACCTATTGAGTTTGGCTAAACGCTTTGATGTAACGCTTAAAAAGTAATCCCACCTCGAAAAATGATCGCGCTATTGTAAGGAGACCTAAATTCATCGTGCAATAGATTTAGCAAAACAGTGACATTGACTCCACCCCGTCCAAAAATAGGTTGAAAAGTACCACCACCAATCAATAAGCCTGGCACCCACTCACGAGTAGTACCTCCTGCACCATCGAATGTGGGCAATTCTGTATTAAGCGATTCAAATTCTGCGTGAGCAAAGAAACTGTCGAAAATCGAATGTCTTAAAAACGTTCTGCCTCCATAAACACTGTTCTTGATTGTAAATCGATTACCAGAAGGAATCGCCAGAAATTCTCTAGATAAATAAAGATAGGTCGTACCCAAGCCTACTGAAAAATCATCATTGACCATATAACCCACTAGTGGTGATACATCTATAAAAGTGAATCGTGTCCCTAGGTTGAATGAGAAGTTACCGCCAAAATATAGACGATCTCTAATGCTGGTAGAATCTGACTCCTCTTCGAAATAAACTTGTGCATTTGAGACTGATACAAGACCAATAAATAGCGTCAGGGTGAGTAAAAGCTTTTTCATATGCTCTGTAAACGAAAAAGTCCTCGGAAGAGGACTATATATCTTGATTTTTTTTAGTCTTCTGTGACTATTATGTACAAATCTTCAGACGGCTTCTTCATTAGATAATTCTCTCTGGCGAACTTCTCTAACAATTCCGTATTTGTACTGAGCTCTTCCTTGTCCTTTAAGACTTGTACTTTTTTCTGAATGTAAAAGTCCTTTTGAGCTTCAAGCCCCTTTAACTTTTGCGTCATTTTTATTTGAGAAGTGAAATCGTTGGAGTCAACAAAGAGCATCCATACAATAAAAAAAGTCCCGAACAGGAAATAGTAGTTCTTGAAGAATTTTGGAATCTTGGTGAAAGGATTCATACCATAAAAGTAATCAACTTTTATCCAAGATTCCAAAAAGAGTGATACTAGTTATTCTGAGCACCTCCATCAACCCACGCAAGGATGGTGGCAATTTCTGCATCAGACAGTGCAGTTGCACTAGCAGGCGGCATAGTTCTACCCGCTACTCTATTTCGAATGGCAGCAGCTCTTGGTTGTACATCTGCAAATCCATTGATCGCAAATGGGGCATTCCCGCCATCCACATGACAACCAGATGTTGCACACCTTAAAGTGAAGATTGGAGCGACTGCACCCGCAAATGATGGCACAGATGAAGGTGATTCACCTACTGTCACTTGTGTTGTAGCTGAACACCCTTCATCTCCTCTTACTGAAACGGTATAATCACCTGCTGCTAGGTTTGAAAATATGCCAGACGACTGGAAATTGGTTCCATCAATGCTATACTCATATCCACCGCTACCTCCTGTGGCTGAAGAGGTAAAGGATCCGTCAGATTGACCGTTAGAAGCATTGGTGTTAGCAAAAAAAGAAATTGTTATTGGAACAGCACAAGGATCGGGTTGATCATCGTTATCACCATCGCTACCACAGGAAGAGATAATGAATGCTATTGCTAGAAGAGAGTAGAGTAGTTTAGTTTTCATAATCAATCATTTAGAAGCCTATACCGATCCAACCCAAGAAAGGCTGCGAAGGTTTCAGAATTATTTGACTTTAGAGGAAAAGTCTATTGCTTCTAAACGAAAAATCCTCTCCCGATTGATCGGAAGAGGATTTAATTATTTTAAAACAGATCTAGTAAGCATTTCTAAAATTCTTCCCAGGAAATTTACCTACTTCGCCTAGCTCTTCTTCAATTCTTATTAACTGGTTGTACTTCGCCATTCTATCAGAACGTGAAGCTGAACCTGTCTTGATCTGACCCGTATTCAACGCCACTGCCAAGTCAGCAATTGTGTTGTCTTCGGTTTCACCAGACCTATGTGACATGACAGCTGTATAGCCATTTCTATTGGCCAAACTTACTGCTTCGATTGTTTCGGTCAAGGTACCAATTTGGTTTACCTTAATTAGAATGGAGTTGGCAATGCCATTGTCGATTCCTTTCTGAAGTCTCGTTACGTTAGTTACGAACAAATCATCCCCTACTAATTGTACTTTATCACCAATCTTATCGGTTAAAGCTTTCCATCCTTCCCAGTCATCTTCGAACATTCCGTCCTCAATAGAAATGATTGGATAACGCTCACTCAAATCAGCTAAGTAATCAGCCATTTCTACTGGCGTAAGTTTCTTTCCAGTTGAATCCTTGAAGTGATAGACTTTTTCGTCTTGTAAGTAGAATTCAGAGGATGCTACGTCAAGCGCGAAAACGATATCGTCTCCTACTTTGTAGCCTGCGTTTTCAACAGCTTCTGAAATAACTTCAAGCGCTTCATCATCAGAACCTAAATTTGGTGCAAAACCACCTTCGTCTCCAACGTTTGTGGCTAAGCCTCTAGCCGATAATACCTTCTTTAAGTGATGAAATATCTCAGCACCCATTCTAATGGCTTCTGAAAAAGTTTCAGCACCAACTGGCATGATCATAAATTCTTGAAAGTCGATTGAATTATCAGCGTGAGATCCACCATTGATAATGTTCATCATAGGAACAGGAAGCGTATTGGCACTCACACCACCTATGTATCTGTATAATGGTAGTCCTAATTCTGCTGCCGCTGCTTTAGCCACAGCTAGTGAAACGCCCAAAATAGCATTTGCCCCTAGCTTACTCTTATTTTCAGTACCATCAGCTTCAATCATGATCTTATCGATCAAGTTTTGCTCAAATACTGAGAACCCAATAAGCTCGTCTGCAAGAATATCATTGACATTTTCAACAGCATTCATAACACCTTTACCAAGGTATGCATCTCCGCCATCACGTAATTCTACTGCTTCGTGAGCACCTGTTGAAGCACCAGAAGGAACTGCTGCTCTACCTAAGACTCCGTTTTCAGTAATTACATCTACTTCAACTGTAGGGTTACCTCTTGAGTCCAAAATTTGTCTGGCATGAATACTTTCTATTAAACTCATAATATGTTTCTCTTATGATTTGATAAGGGTGATAAATTGATCGAACAAATAACGTGAATCATGTGGTCCGGGAGATGACTCAGGGTGATATTGTACGGAAAACGTTTTCTTACCTTTTACTTGAATACCTGCACAAGTGTCGTCATTTAGATTTATATGCGTCAATTCCACTACCTTAGACTTTTCAACATCTTCTCTACTTACTGCAAAACCATGGTTTTGGGAAGTCACTTCACTTTTACCAGAGAGTAAATTCTTTACAGGGTGATTTAAACCCCTGTGCCCATTGTGCATTTTGAAGGTCGAGATACCACAAGCCAAGGAGATGATCTGATGCCCTAAGCAAATCCCAAAGAGTGGCATATCAGCTGCCATAATATCTTGCGCTGTCTTAACAGCATATTCCATAGAAGATGGATCACCTGGTCCATTTGACAAAAAGTAACCATCAGGGTTCCATTCCTTCATCTCAGCGAAAGGCGTTTTAGCATTGAATACTTTCAAATAAGCTCCTCTGCTAGACAAGTGTTTAAGTATACTAGTTTTAACGCCAAGGTCGAGTACAGCAATCTTTATGTCTGCACTTTCATCACCTACGAAGTAGGGCTCTTTCGTGCTGACAAAGGAAGAAAGCTCCAGACCGTCCATTGACGGCACCTCTGCCAATCGTGTTTGCAACTCATCGTCAGTTAGATCTTCAGAAGAAATAATGGCGTTCATAGCCCCTTTGCTTCTGATATGGCGCACCAACAGCCGTGTGTCCAATTCAGATACACCGACAATGTTATTCTTTACTAGGTACTCTTGTAAAGAACCATCTGCCATGGTACGACTAAAATCATTTGAAAAAGTGTTTACCACAAGACCAGTGATCTTAGGTGCATCCGATTCATTTTCTGAATCTTCCACGCCATAGTTTCCAATGTGAGACGTAGTGTTTACTACAATCTGTCCGTAATAAGATGGGTCTGTGTAAATCTCTTGATAACCAGTCATTCCTGTATTAAAGCATATTTCAGCTCCTACAGTTCCTACTTTACCGATAGCGATACCTTCAAAGCGAGATCCATCTTCAAGTAAGAGGACTGCCTTTTTTTGGGATAAATTCAATGTGTTCTGCGACATATTTTGATGGGCGTGCGACTTTTCGCATCACGCAAAAATAAGCGCAAATTTCTAGGGAGCAAAACCGATTCTGTAAGAGTCTGTTTAAGACATAAAAAAAAGGGATTAAACTTGCGTTCAACCCCTTTTGAATTATTTATTAGATGGACTTATTCTCCGTCCTTCTTTTCTTCATCTTTATCGTCAGCAGAAGCTTCAGGAACCTCATCTGCTGCTGCAGCTGGTGCCTCTTCTTCGGTTACAGCTTCAGTAGTTTCTTCTACTGCTGCTTCAACCACTTCTTCTACTTCAGGAGTTGCTTCTTCAACAACCACTGCGTCTTCAACAACAGATTCAGTTGTAGCAGCTTCAACAGCTTTATCTTCTGTCTTCTTCTTACCACCTCTTCTTCTTGTCGCTTTCTTCTCTGGCTTCGCATCAGCCAACAACAATTCATTGTAGTCAACTAACTCGATGATACACATATCAGCATTATCGCCTAACCTGTTGTTAGTTTTAATAATTCTTGTGTACCCACCCGGACGAGCTGCTACTTTTTCAGCGATCTCGTTGAAAAGTGTAGTTACTGAATCCTTGTCTTGTAGATAAGAGAAAACAACTCTTCTCGAATGTGTTGTATCATCTTTCGACTTTGTAATCAATGGCTCAACATATTTTCTCAACGCTTTTGCTTTCGCTACAGTCGTTGTGATTCTTTTATGTTGAATCAAAGAAGAAGCCATATTAGACAGCATCGCTCTTCTATGAGGCGCTGTTCTACTTAAGTGATTAAATTTCTTCCCGTGTCTCATTTCTCTTACTCTTCTTCGAGTTTATATTTAGCCAAGTCCATTCCGAAAGTCAGGTTCTTATCAACAACAAGTTGCTCTAGCTCAGCTAAAGACTTCTTACCGAAGTTTCTGAATTTCATCATGTCCGAAATCTCTAATCTTACCAAGTCACCTAATGAGCGTACATCAGCAGCTTTCAAACAGTTGTAAGCTCTAACTGAAAGATCAAGATCATTCAAATTAGTTTTCAATAGCTTACGCATGTGAAGCATTTCCTCATCTACTTGCTCTGGCTCGTCCAATGCACCAGTTTCTAAGATCATGTTCTGATCAGAGAATAACATAAAGTGCTGGATCAAAATGTGAGCTGCACCTTTCAATGCATTCTCAGGGTGAATAGAACCATCAGTTTTGATGTCCAACACAAGCATTTCGTAGTCAGTTTTCTGCTCTACTCTTGTGTTTTCAACACTATACTTCACATTTTTGATTGGCGTGAAGATGGCATCGATCGGAATATACCCGAACACCTGCTCTGAAGGTCTGTTCTCTTCTGCAGGAACGTAACCTCTACCCTTCTCGATTGTCAATTCAATCTCGAACTTGATTTTATTATCTAGGTAACAAACCACGTCTTCTGGATTTAAAATCTCAAAAGCACTAGTGAATTTTCCAATATCACCGGCCGTGAATTTGTCTTGACCATCGATCACTACATTTATCTTGTTATCAACGGTGTCAGAAATCTTTTTGAATCTTACTTTCTTAAGGTTCAAGATAATTTCAGATACGTCTTCGACAACACCCTCTATAGTAGAGAACTCATGCAGGACGCTAGGAATTTTAATTCCTGTGATCGCATAGCCTTCTAAAGAAGAAAGTAATATTCTTCTTAGTGCATTACCAACTGTTACCCCGTAACCTTTTTCCAATGGTTTAAATGTGAACAGACCGTGAAAATCGTCTGCCTTCTCCATCACCACTTTCTCCGGGATTTGAAATGCTAGTATTGACATATATCTAATATTTAAAAGGTTCTTAAATGTATTATTTCGAGTAAAGCTCGACAATAAGCTGCTCTTTGATATTCTCAGGAATATCTTCTCTAGCTGGCGTATTAATCAATGAACCAGTCATCTCTGACTTGTCAAACTCTAACCATGGGTATTTCTGTACAGAATTAGCACCAAGGCTATCTGAAATTAACTCAAGAGACTTAGATTTTTCTCTTACACCTACTACGTCAGTAGACTTCACCTGATAAGAAGGAATGTTCAACACTTCACCATTTATAGTGATGTGTTTGTGAGAGACTAATTGTCTCGCAGCTCTTCTAGTCGGTGCAATTCCCAATCTGTATACGATGTTATCTAATCTTGCTTCCAGTAACTGGAGTAAGATTTCACCTGTAATACCTGATTTTGCCGAAGCTTTATCAAAAAGATTTGCAAACTGCTTTTCTAACACACCATAAGTGTATTTAGCCTTTTGCTTTTCCATTAACTGGATCGCATATTCAGATTGCTTTCTTCTCCTACTTCTGCCATGCTGGCCCGGAGGATAAGCTTTCTTTTGTAATGCTTTGCTGTGACCAAAAATAGGATCATTAAATCTCCTTGCAATTTTAGCCTTTGGACCTCTATATCTTGCCATTACTAATAATTTCTAAATTAAACTCTTCTTCTTTTCGGAGGACGACACCCATTGTGTGGTAGCGGAGTTACATCTCTAATGAGCGTTACTTCAATACCAGAGTTCTGGATTGTTCTGATTGCAGATTCTCTACCTGAACCAGGTCCTTTTACAAAGACTTCTACTTTTCTTAAACCAAGGTCATATGCCTTTTGAGCACAATCTTGTGCTGCTTGTTGAGCAGCATATGGTGTATTTTTCTTAGAGCCCTTAAAACCCATTTTACCTGCCGAAGCCCAAGAGATCACTTGACCTTGTTGGTTGGTCAATGAGATAATGATGTTATTGAATGACGCCTTAATGTGCGCATGTCCAAGTGCATCTACCTGTACGACTCTTTTTCTTGCCTTATCTTTTCTTTTCTCAGCCATCTTTATAATCGTTTATCAGCTGTTACTACTTAGTAGCCTTTTTCTTGTTAGCCATCGTCTTTCTCTTACCTTTTCTGGTTCTAGAGTTGTTCTTAGTATGCTGACCACGAACAGGTAAACCTCTTCTATGTCTCAAGCCTCTATAGCATCCAATGTCCATCAATCTTTTGATGTTCAATTGAACCTCAGATTTTAACACACCTTCAATTTTAAACTCTTCACCTATGATAGTCCTGACAGCTTTTTGTTGGTCATCATCTAGATCACCAATCTTAGTATTTACATCAATACCTGCTTTGTTCAGCACATAATTAGCCGAGCTACGACCAATACCGAAAATGTATGTTAAACCAATTTCGGATCTTTTGTGATCTGGAATATCTACTCCTGAAATCCTTGCCATAATTATCCTTGTCTTTGTTTGAATCTAGGATTCTTCTTGTTAATCACGTACAACTTTCCGTTTCTCCGGATTACCTTACAATCAGCACTACGCTTCTTGATGGACGCCTTTACTTTCATCGTTCCTTATTTATACCTGTAAGTAATTCTACCCTTTGTTAAATCATAAGGTGACATTTCAAGCTTTACTCTGTCACCCGGTAATATTTTGATGTAGAACATTCTCATTTTACCCGAGATATGTGCCAACACCACATGTCCATTTTCCAACTCAACACGAAATGTCGCATTGGGCAATGCCTCAATGATCGTTCCGTCTTGTTCTATAGATCCCTGTTTCGCCATATTAAAAGTTTACCACTGACTCTATGTATTTATGCGTTGTCAAAATTTCTGTTCTATCTGCGAAGATGGCAATGGTATGTTCAAAATGTGCTGATGGCTGGCGATCTCTCGTCCTAATCGTCCATCCGTCACTTTCTTGAACAATGTTTCTAACACCCAAATTGACCATTGGTTCTATTGCTATCACCAATCCTTCATTCAATTTCGGGCCCTTTCCA
>Ga0222675_1000075_pt1 | contig 63088 bp, 54 predicted proteins | sample AntAcemetagen868_FD_179818 | JGI IMG/M metagenome (GOLD analysis project Ga0222675, IMG submission 179818) | Saline water microbial communities from Ace Lake, Antarctica - #868 | ecosystem: Environmental > Aquatic > Non-marine Saline and Alkaline > Saline | place: Antarctica: Ace Lake...
AGTGAGGAGAGTTTGTTACCGAAGCCGTTGATCTTTGCGACTTTTCCTGTTGAAGCTTTGAATACTTCTTCAGTGCTCCCGAAATGGTTAATGAGTTGCTTGGCTAGAATAGGTCCGATGCCTGAGATGAGAGATAGCGCTATCTGATGGCGCTGCTCTGGGTTCAAGGCAGATTTCTTTTCATCTCTTCGAGGAAAGAACGAACTCTCTGAAGAGATTCAACCAATTCCGCTGTATCATCAATACTATCCTTACTACTTTTGATATGGTCTTGCGCACCTTGAAGGGTATAGCCTTTTTCTTTTACCAGATGGTAAACCAGTTTGAGTTTTTTTAGATCGTCTTGTGTGAATTTACGGTTGCCTTTCGCATTCTTTTTGGGCCTTATGAAATCAAACTGAGTCTCCCAAAAACGAATCAAAGAAGTTGCAACGCCAAGCTCTCTAGCTACCTCACCAATGGTGAAATATTTCTTGACAATAGGCTTCTCTTTGTACGGCATATCAGAAAGTTACAAAATATGTTGAAAGAATAACTTTAATCCTTAAAGATTAAATGTTAACCACTACAAAAGAAATTATTACCGGTTAGAATATGAGCCGAGCGACTGGTTTTCTATAGAAGAAAGTCTTAAGATTTCTTCGAATTCCTTCGCGTCAAGATCTTTATAGAAATAGTAAACTGGGTTGGCTGCTTTTCCATTTACGTGTACTTCGTAGTGAAGGTGAGGGGCTGTAGATTTACCTGTATTGCCTACATAGCCAATAATATCACCACGCCTAACCTTCTGGCCATTTTTCACCTCGAACCTACTCATGTGGCCATAAAGTGTCTCGAATCCAAAGCCATGATCAATCTTGATGTGATGGCCAAGTCCGGTATAGTCTTTTCTAGCACGGTTAACAACACCGTCAGCTGTAGCGTAAACAGGAGTACCTCTTTCAGCAGAGAAATCAGTGCCATAATGCATTTTCTTGACCTTTAGGATAGGGTCTAGTCTTCGCCCAAATCCAGAAGAAAGTCTTCTTAGCTCTTTATTCGAAACTGGCTGAATGGCAGGCATCGCAGCATAATACTCTTCTTTGTTTCTCGCTAAGTCCAATACCTCGTCATAGGATTTGGTCTGGATGTATATTTTTTTCTTAACTCTATCAATTCTTTCCAGCGTACCAACTACTAAGTCTTTGTTGTCAAGATCACTCTCGAGGAGGTTACGATACTTCAACACGCCACCAGAACCGGCTTCTCTTATCGTACTGGCAATTGGCTCTGCTTCGAATACTGTACGGTAAACGTTATCATCTTTCTCTTGCAAAACACCCAGCATATTGTCCATGCTAGTTAATTGTTCCTGCATAAGGTCGTAATAGAGCTTTAGCTCCTCATTTTGCTTGTTGAGGGCCATTTCTTTAGGTGACTCAAAGTACCTAGAAAGCACCACTATGATACCTATAGCGAGTATCACGGCCAAGGAAGTAAAACCCAGCGCATTGATGATTACATCGCTTTTCTTCACCTTAACTCGCTCGTATTTACAAGTCTCGGTATCGTAGTAATATTTTATTTTAGACATTAAGAATCCTTTTTGAAATTCTCCTAATTTTGTGCCTTTGCATTTAGTTGCTTAGACCCTACAAAATTAATAAAATTAATCAAACGTACTTTAGCAGATAACAGTTCCCGTATGCAGTCGAGAGAGATTAGGTCAAAGTTTATTGAGTTCTTCGAAAAGAAGGGGCATAAATATGTGCCATCAGCACCTATGGTGTTGAAAGGTGACCCTACATTGATGTTTACCAATGCTGGAATGAATCAGTTTAAAGATCTTTTCTTAGGGAATACTAAGGTTGATTACTCACGCGCTGTGAACAGCCAGAAGTGTCTACGCGTTTCTGGAAAGCACAATGACCTAGAGGAAGTAGGTATTGACACCTACCACCATACCATGTTCGAAATGCTAGGAAACTGGTCGTTTGGTGATTATTTCAAAGAAGATGCGATTAATTGGGCTTGGGAGTTATTAACCGAAGTATATGGCTTGCCGAAGGACAGGCTTTATGTGACGGTTTTTGAAGGAGATAAATCAGATGGTCTTGCTTTTGATCAGGAAGCATTTGACCTATGGAAGGCATTTATTGATGAAGCACGTATTCTAAATGGTAATAAGAAGGATAACTTCTGGGAAATGGGAGAGACAGGGCCATGTGGACCTTGTTCCGAGATTCATATTGACCTAAGAACAGAAGAAGAAATGGCGAAGGTGCCAGGTAAAGACCTCGTCAATATGGATCACCCGCAAGTGGTTGAGGTGTGGAACTTGGTATTCATGCAATTCGATCGCAAGTCGGATGGGCACTTGGATGAGTTACCTGCTCAGCACATCGATACAGGGATGGGCTTTGAGCGCCTTGCAATGGCGCTTCAAAAGAAGTCATCCAATTACGACACGGACATTTTTATGCCACTGATCGACCACATCGCTAAGAAGGCGGGAGTTGAGTATGGTAAAAAGGAAGAAACGGATATAGCATTAAGAGTAGTAGTAGATCACATCCGTGCGATATCATTCGCTATCGCAGACGATCAGCTACCTTCTAATAACAAAGCGGGTTATGTCATTAGACGGATTCTCAGAAGAGCAGTTCGTTATGGATATACTTTCCTCAATTTGAAAGAGCCTTTCATGCACGAATTAGTCGAAGTATTGGCTAGTCAGTACAAAGGGTTCTTCGATGAATTGGAAAGTCAGAAAGACTTGATCGCTAAGGTGATTAGAGAGGAAGAATCCTCTTTCTTGAGGACGCTTGAGAATGGTTTGAAGCGACTAGATCAAGTTAAACAAAGACTTAAGAAAAGTAATACTAAAGTAATTGAAGGTCAGGAAGTTTTCGAACTGTATGATACCTTTGGATTCCCTGTAGATCTAACGGCATTAATTGCAAGCGAGAGTGGCTTAAGCATAGACGAGGCTGGTTTTAAAGCGGCTATGGAAACTCAAAAGAATCTTTCAAAGGCAGATGCAGTTTCTGAGAAGGGCGACTGGATAGACGTGCATGCAGAGGACTCGGTGGAGTTTATTGGTTATGACTTCGAAGAATCGGAAACACAGATTATCAAGTACCGCGAGATCAAAGAGAAGAAAGGTAAGGTTTACCAAGTAGTACTCGACAAGACACCTTTCTACGGAGAGAGTGGTGGACAGATAGGCGATACCGGTGTGCTGACTAATGAAAACGAGACTGTCAAGGTGATCAATACTCTGAAAGAGAACGACCTGATCGTTCATTATACGGATAAGATCCCTGCTGATCCTAAAGCTACTTTTAAAGCAACTATCAATAGTGATAGAAGAACACTTATTAGAAGTAATCATAGTGCAACACACCTGCTACACGCAGCGCTAAGAGACACACTCGGTACACATGTACAGCAGAAAGGCTCTTTGGTATCAGATAAAGTGCTTCGTTTTGACTTCTCACATTTCTCTAAAGTCGATGATGAGCAGATTGAAGAGATTGAGCGTATAGTAAATGATCATATCCGTAAAAATATTCATTTAGACGAGCAAAGGAACGTACCGATTGCAGATGCTAAGTCTTTGGGTGCTATGGCGCTCTTTGGTGAGAAGTATGGTGATCATGTGCGTGTAATCACATTTGACCCAACATACTCTGTTGAGCTTTGTGGTGGAACACATGTCAAGGCAACTGGAGACATCGGTTTATTTAAGATCGTTTCTGAAGGCGCTGTAGCCGCAGGAGTCAGAAGGATAGAAGCCTATACGGGTCCAAAAGCTTTTGCCTATGTGCAAGAACAAGAGAAAGAACTAAACGAGGTCAAGGGCTTATTGAAGAACCCAAAAGAACTTACCAAAGCAGTATCTAGCTTGATCGATGATCAGAAAAGATTGACGAAAATTATCGAAGAGTTACACGCTAAGCAATCTGGTTTGATCAAACAAGAATTGTTGGGAAAAGTAGATGAAGATAATGGGTTTAATCTACTGATAGCTAAGGTATTATTACCGAGTGCTGATGTGCTTAAGAAGATTGCCTTTGAGCTAAAAAACGAAGTGGATAACTTAGTCGCAGTGTTAGCAGCCGATATCGATGGTAAACCACAAGTTGCTGTAATCATCGCTGAAAACCTTGTGAAAGATAAGGGCCTTAATGCAGGTCAAATGGTTCGTGAACTCGCTAAAGAAATTAAAGGCGGTGGCGGAGGACAACCATTCTTTGCTACGGCAGGAGGAAAAGATCTTTCTGGACTTGATCAGGTGGTGGTAAAGGCGAACGAAATGATCGCTGCTTTGTGAACAAAGTAATTACCAAATTAACTAAGGCAGGATTTCAGGCTGTTGTTGGACTAGAGGTCCATGTACAACTGAATACCGTTTCTAAGATTTTTTCATCAGACCCGAATACCTCTAATGCGCTACCCAACGAGAATATCAGTGTGATATCTTTGGGTCACCCCGGAACTCTCCCTGTATTAAACAAGGAGGTGGTCGAAAAGGCCATCTTAATGGGCCTGGCTTGTGATTGCGAGATAACGAAGGTTAATCACTTTGCAAGAAAGAGCTATTTCTATCCAGATTTGCCAAAGGGCTATCAAACTACCCAAGACAAAACACCAATTTGTGTTGGAGGCCAAGTAATGCTTTTCGGAGAAGGCTTTCAACAGCCTTCAGTCGAATTGCACCACATTCATATGGAAGAAGATGCTGGTAAGTCCATCCACGATGAAGGCGATTCTACCTTGATTGATTTGAATAGGGCTGGAAGTCCCTTAATAGAGATAGTAACCGAGCCGAGCATCAAAGGCCCGGATGAGGCAGCTGCTTTTCTTCAGGAGGTGCGTAGAATCGTGCGTTTTCTCGGTATAAGTGAAGCGAATATGGAAAAAGGAGAATTGCGCTGCGATGCTAATATCTCCGTTATGCCGATTGGAGCTAATGAATTAGGCAATAAGGTCGAAGTAAAAAATATGAACTCCTTCAGCAATGTGCGCAAGGCAATTGTTCATGAACTGGGGCGTCAATTGAAAATGGCGCAAGCCGATCAGTTTATCGATATTGAAACGAGGACCTTCGACCCTAACTCAGGCACTACAGCCAGTATGCGCTTCAAAGAAACGATGAACGACTACCGTTACTTTCCTTGCCCAGACTTGCCCCCCTTGATCATTGAGGAGATTTATTTAGAAGGTTTGAGGACGAAAATAGCGACAACGCCTAGGCAATTTAGACATGTATTTCAGAGTGAATATCAGCTGTCTGACTATGATGTTGCCCTTTTGACGGAAGAGAAGGAAACCGCATTGTACTTTCAATCGTTGTGTGAATTGGTTAGCAACAAGAAAGCTGCTGCAAACTGGCTCAATGGGGCAGTTAAAGGTTTATTGAACGATATGAATACAACAATTGATCAGCTTAATGTTTCTGTGGAACGAATGGCTGAATTGATTGTTTTAGTTGAGGAAGGGCGTTTGAATAATTCTGTCGCCACTCATACCGTTTTGCCTGCCATGCTGGGTAATGATTCAAGTGCTTTACATATCGCTGAAAGTCAAAACTTACTTTCAGTAGACAATACAGAAGAACTTGAGGGATTGGTAAATGAGGTATTGTTATCTTTACCAAAAGAAGTTGAGGCCTTTAAACAAGGCAAAAAGAAATTAATGGGACTGTTTATGGGCCAGGTGATGAAAAAGAGTCAAGGCAAAGCTGACGCGAAACAGGTCCAAGTGATATTGAATAAGAAGTTAAGCCAATAGGAATGAAGAAATTTTTAGCCCTTTTAGTAATTACAGCAGTTATAAGTGCCTGTGGTAGCTCGAATGATGGAATGGTCAGAATTACAGGGAAAATCAAAAACCCAATCCCACAAGGAGAAGTGATTCTAGAGCGTTATGAGACCGGTCAAATAACTCCCGTACTGACGGCATATTCTGATCATGAAGGCAATTTCGAAATCGAAACAGCAATTGATGGACCAGGATTTTACAGAATTAATGTTTACGGTCAGCAGTTTGAAACCATTGTTTTGGATGAAGATGATTTAAGCGTAGAGGCTGAAGGACAGGGTGGAAGTGAGATCAAAGTAACTGGATCTGATGATGCTGAATACATAGAGCAACTTTATGCTTATTTAGGCGAGTATCGTGAAGTAGTGACAGCATTCAATCAAAAGTACATCAGTGCTCGTAATTCTGGTGATGGTGCACTGATTGAAAGGCTAACGGATGAAGGCTTGGCTCTGGAAGCAGGTAAGATCGATAAGTTGAAAGAAATGGCTTGGAACTTCGATGGGTCACTTGTTTCATTGTTGATCACAGATTACATCCCAAATAAGACAGACGAATTCAACTTCTTGGATTCATTATCTACTAAGCTTCAGAAAGAGATTCCTAATTCAAAGGACGTTGAGTTCTTTACTTCGAACCTTGAGTTTTTCAGACCAGCTGTGGCTATGGGAGAAGTTGCACCGAATATTACATTACCAACTCCAGGTGGAGAAACTGCTAGCTTGGAAGACTTAAGAGGTAAATATGTCTTGCTAGACTTTTGGGCAGGCTGGTGTAAGCCATGTAGAGCTGAAAACCCTAACGTGGTCAATATGTACAACAAGTACAATGAAAGAGGCTTTGAGGTATTCAGTGTAAGCTTAGACCGAACGCGAAATCAATGGGTAGATGCTATAGAAAAAGATGGTTTAGTTTGGCCAACGCACGTTTCTGATTTGAAATATTTTCAATCAGCGGCAGCTATGACCTATAAAGTAAATGCAATTCCATTCGCACTATTGCTCGATCCGGAAGGCAGGGTAATTGGTAAAAACTTAAGAGGAAGGGCTTTGCAGTCTAAACTAGCAAGCATCTTCGGTGACACGGAATAAGTCTTAATAGCGATTAGAACATTTCTTGAAGCGCTTTCCAAAGCGCTTTTTTCTTGTCCACATTTGTGGCAATCTGAGTTAACGAATCAGCTTTAAGGAAAGATTTAGGACCAACCTGATGGATTGCATAAGATGTAACACCTTTAAGTTCCGCTAAAACCTCAGTACCAAAGGCTAATACGTGCCTGTGATTGTTATTGGCCAATAAGGCCTCAATCTGCACTGCGTCTGCATTCTTGCAGTTGGCCAATAGTACGTCTTCAGGCTTCCGCTTAACTGATCCCATGATTTTATAAAGTAACTCTTTCAAAGGCTCTTCTAATAGCTCCTCGGTAGAGTCTACCAAAACAATACAGTGTTTAAGGTTATCACCAGCAGTAGGTAATGGCTTTACATAAACCGGAGCGGTTGGTTCTTCAACTATAGCAGGTGCTTCTTGGGCAGTATCAGGTTTTACCGCTTTAGTTTGTATATCCTGTGATGCTGATGCTTCAGCGGGAACTGGTATAGCTCCAGGTGTTTCATCTTCAGCAGGTTCCTTCGTGGTTATTCGATCTTCCTTGATTAGATAAATAGGTTCTTCGATAAAATGTGCTAGGAAGTTCTGATCTCTCATGTAATCAAAGATAAGTTGAAACTAAGATTTACACAGCCTTGGCACAGAAAACATTCGTTTAGCCAAAATCATATTCAGTACGTCATTCCCTTGAAGACGGGAATCCCCTTTATTCAAATGAGATTCCACATATTTTTCTTCTCTTAGAAAATTGAGAAGAAAAATTCTGGAATGACATTCTAAATGTGAGAGGGGTGTGGGTTTTAAACGCCCGTCTCGAAAATGCTTTTTAATTCCGTAGCATCTTCTGGTTGCATGCGTTTGGCGAGGACCAGTCTCAGTTGCCTTCTGCGTAATGCTCCTTCAAAGAACTCTTGCTCTTCAGGAGTCTCAGGCTTAAGCTCAGGCACGTCAATAGGTCGACCGCCTTGATCTACAGCTACGAAGGTAAAGAAGGCACTATGGCTCTTAAAACGAGTCCCAGAAGGTATGTTCTCTGCATACACTTCTACATATACTTCCATTGAGGAGCTGAAGGCACGGGTTACCTTGGCTTCGAGTGTAACCACATCACCTAGTTGGATAGGGTTGTTGAAAGAGATATTATCAGCAGACGCAGTAACTACAATACGATTGGAGTGCTTTTGTGCAGCAATCGCAGAGACCACATCCATCCAGTGCATCAATCGACCTCCCATTAGGTTGTTCAATGTATTTGTGTCATTCGGGAGTACTAACTCCGTCATTGTAACGCATGATTCTTTGGATACTTTGTGCTTCTTAGCCATAATAATTTCTGTAGGAGGCAAAATTAGCGATTGGAGGGGTTAAATCTTCCTTCTAATTGAGAATCTTAATGGTTTATTATATATGAATTAATTTTAATATATAAATATAACAACATGTATATAACAAAGTATGTCAATAAAAAATTATAAATTATAGACTAGCTTCTAATTCCAATTAACCAATGACTAATAACTAACTATTTCCACCCATCATCACCGAGTAGGGGTACGAATTTGAAGTCTTTGAAAACTTCACTTTTGATTTTGCTTTCACCTGTTTTGGTGATGCGCATCATCTGCTGGGTCTTCTGATTGCCAACCGGGATTACCAAGCAGCCACCCACTTTCAATTGATCAATCAGTGCATTGGGTACGGTAGGGGCACCAGCTGTAACGATGATCTTATCATATGGTGCATGCCGACTCAGACCTTGAGAACCATCTCCATAGAAGAAGTTAGGCTTATAGCCCATGTTTGGTAAGAAGGACTTGGTGTGTTCGTAAAGCGTCTTCTGGTATTCTATGGTGTAAACATTTGCACCAAGCTCAAGTAATACAATGGCTTGATAGCCAGAGCCAGTACCTATTTCTAAGATCTTATCTCCTGGTTTAATCTGTAAGAGCTGACTCTGAAAAGCGACCGTGTAGGGTTGAGAGATGGTTTGACCCGCACCAATAGGGAAGGCCTTGTCCTCATAGGCATGTTCGACTAGTGCATTTTCGAAAAAGAAGTGACGTGGGATTTTGCCGATTGCGGCTAGTACACGCTCGTCTGTGATGCCTTGCGCCTGTACAGTTTTAACCAACTGTCTGCGCATGCCTTTATGTCTATAACTGTCTTCCATTTGAGATCACGCGAAGATAGTTCAAGTGAAGGGAATAGTGTCGTTTTATTTCAAAATGGTCTTAGGGAAACTACTCGGACAATAATCAAAAAAATAACCAATGGAACTGTTCCATTGGTTATTTCAACTTCTTAGATCAGCTTTTTAAAGCGAATTCTATAAACTTGCTAGTGCTGCATCATAATTAGGCTCTTGGCCGATCTCTGGCACTTGTTCCGTATAAGTGACTTTTCCTGCTGCATCAACCACAACGATACATCTTGAATGTAGCCCACCAAAAGCACCGTCTGTTATTTCTAGCCCATAATCTTTTCCAAACTGACCAGTTTTAAAGTCAGAAAGCATTTCTACATTTTCGATTCCTTCTGCTCCACAAAAACGACCTTGTGCGAAAGGCAAGTCTCTTGAGATACACAACACAACTGTATTGCTTAGATCAGCAGCTGTTTTATTGAAAGTGCGTATTGATGTGGCACATACACCTGTATCAACACTTGGGAAGATGTTCATCACAATGTTTTTCCCGCTATAGTCGCTAAGTGTTTTATTGGATAAATCTCCTGCAGCTAATGAAAAGTCGGCTGCATTGTTTCCGATGCTCGGTAATTCTCCATTTGTATTGATTGGTGTTCCTCCTAATGTGATTGATGCCATATTGACGTTAGTTTATTTAGTAATTATTTTATCTGGTCTTATTAACCCGAATTTAGACCAAGAAGTTTGACTGTCAAGGGTTAAATCTTTAAAAAGTAGTGGATAGTGTCCCAAGTTTCCCTCTTTTTTCTTCCTTCTTCCAACTTCTAACTCCCATCTACCAACTTCTTACTTTCCAAGTAAACCTAAGACTAAGAAATCTGTTATATCTTCGCATCACATTAAGAAGCATCTCATATGTTCACAGGTATTATAGAAACAGTAGGCGAGGTAGTAGCCATAGAAAAGGAAGGAACAAACGTTCATTTTGATGTAAAAAGTAGTGTAAGTCCTGAACTGAAAATTGATCAGAGCATCGCGCATAATGGTACTTGTCTTACTGTAGTACAGATATCTGATGATATTCACCGTGTTACGGCCATCGATGAGACCTTACAAAAGACCAATTTGGGTGACTGGAAAACAGGCACAATTGTAAACTTAGAGCGCTGTATGATCGCTAATGGGCGTTTCGATGGTCACGTGGTCCAAGGCCATGTGGATCAAATTGGGACAGTCACTCAAATTCAAGAAGAAGGCGGAAGCTGGCTTTTTGACTTTGAATACGACATTTCCCTAGGAAATGTGACGGTTGAGAAGGGTTCTGTCTGTGTGAATGGAACGAGTCTAACATGCTTCAATTCAGAAGAAGGCAAGTTCCGTATCGCGATTATTCCCTATACCTATGAGTTCACCAACTTCCACCAATTGAAAGTGGGAGACAAGGTTAATCTAGAGTTCGATATCATCGGTAAATACGTCAAACGACTATTAGGACAATCATGAAACTTCGATTCGAAGTCATTCCGCATCTTTTAAAGTTCAGGTTCAAAGCCGGGACGTCACGTGGTGCCTTTACCGAAAAGGAGACCTGGTTTATTAAGGCCTATCGGGAAAATGAATCCCAATTATTTGGCTTAGGAGAAGCGAGCCCCTTGAAAGGTTTGAGTGAAGACTATAGCACTGACTATCAGGAGGTATTGATTCGTACCTTAAAGAAAATTGAAGCGTTAGAAGTTCCTGAAAAACAAACCGAAATATTAGATCTTCTTGCTGAACACATCCCATCGCATTTACCCTCCATTCGCTTTGGATTGGAGACTGCTTTGCTAGACTTGATCAATGGTGGGACACATAAAATATTTGATACAGACTTCTATCAGGGAAGTTACCGGATGCCGATCAATGGTTTGATCTGGATGGGCGATGAAGCCTTTATGCAACAACAGATTGAAGAAAAGCTAAAGGCTGGCTTTGACACCATTAAAATGAAGGTAGGCGCCATTAACTTCGATCAAGAACTAGAATTGCTGGAAGGCATTCGAAAAGAATACTCCGCGAACGATATTACCTTACGAGTCGATGCGAATGGTGCTTTTACGGCAGAAGATGCTGCAGATAAATTGGAGCAGTTAGCGTCACTAGAGATTCATTCAATCGAACAGCCTATCAAAGCTGGTCAGCATAAAGCAATAGCTGAGCTCTGTAACTCGGGTATTTTGCCGATCGCTTTAGATGAAGAACTCATTGGCCTACATGACTACAACGCAAAGGAGGCTTTATTAAAATCCATAAGGCCGCAATACATCATTCTGAAGCCTTCCTTGGTCGGAGGTCTGAAATCCTGCCAGGAGTGGATAGAGATCGCTGAAGGCCTTAACATCGGTTGGTGGATGACGTCAATGCTTGAATCTAACGTTGGTTTGAATGCTATTGCACAGTTCACTTCACAATACAAACCAAGTTTACCGCAGGGTCTAGGCACTGGTCAGTTGTATCATAACAACATCGATTCACCTTTGGAAATTAGAAAGGGAGAGTTACTTTACAACGCCCCCAAGGGCTGGCAGTCCGTCTAGGTTTTCAAATTCCTATAAATCCCGTCATTCCGGAATTATTATTCACAGCTTGCTGATGAACGAATAATAATGTCCGGAATCTATTTTCCTGATCTCAAATTCTGTTTGATTGAAACGATGTGATAGAAAATCGCAAAGGGCAGTAGAACTCCGGGTAAAAGTATGAATGGAGCCTTTACTAAGGCAATTTCCCCAGAAGCACTCATAAAGTCCGAAAAGTAGAAGGACGTTACAAAGGCATAACCTGTCAAACCTAGAACTATTAAGCCTGTAATGTTGAAAGCTATTATACCTTTTCGCTTTGCAATCCCTTTAAAGACTAGCAAAGCCATAGGCAGCGCAATGATTCCCATTAAGATATCGTAGTTCAATCCTTCATAGGTGACACGCTGCGGAAAGTAGCGGTCTACGAATGCTCTATAAATTAAAAGCTCTACGATGATTCTAAAGGACTGGATTAATATTGGAACATGCTTAGGTGTATTGTCCAGCACACTCTGAAATCCCTTGCTAGATGCCGAAATGAACGCAATGATAAATGCCGGAATAATGATGAAAATAGGTGCTTTTGGTGGCATAGATAGATTATCCAAAACACCTGTAAAGGTCATGCCTATCACATATGTCACCCAAACCAGAAGAAGCACTGCAGCATTCTTTCTAAGTGCATGTGGGTTGTCTGCATATTTTAATAGAAAGAAAATGCTTGCCAGCATTATGGCAGTAAGCACATAGAATCCGATTTGTACCATTTCTTAAATATAAGAAGTTCGGAAACTAACTTGGTTTCTGGGTTTTTGCCAACAAAAAAGGGTGCACGAGGCACCCTTTGATTGCTGTTAAGCTAATATTTATCTGTCAGACATGCCAACATAAGGTCTCTCGTTCGCACCAGTATATACTTGTCTTGGACGTCCGATAGGTTCCTTGTTCTCTCTCATTTCTTTCCACTGAGCAATCCAGCCTGGTAGTCTACCCATAGCAAACATCACAGTGAACATATCAGTGGGAATTCCTAAAGCCCTGTAGATAATACCTGAATAGAAGTCAACATTTGGATATAGTTTTCTTTCTACGAAGTAAGGATCTCTCAATGCCTCTTCTTCCAAACCTTTAGCGATGTCCAATACAGGATCTTTCACGCCAAGCTTCTCAAGCACGTCATCAGCAGCCTTTTTGATGATTTTGGCTCTTGGATCAAAGTTCTTGTAAACTCTATGTCCAAAGCCCATTAAACGGAAAGGATCATTCTTGTCCTTAGCCTTTGCCATCCACTTCTTAGTATCTCCACCGTCTTTCTTAATGTTTTCCAACATCTCGATAACCGCTTGGTTAGCACCACCGTGTAATGGTCCCCAAAGGGCGTTGATACCAGCAGAGATAGAAGCATACATACTTGCATGTGACGATCCTACAACTCTTACTGTAGCTGTAGAACAGTTTTGCTCATGGTCTGCATGTAAGATCAATAGTTTGTTCAAAGCGTTAGCGACAACGGGGTCAACGTCATACTGCTCAGCAGGATTAGCAAACATCATTTTCAAGAAGTTTGCAGTGTAGTTTTGCGTGTTGTCAGGATACTTAACAGGCTGACCAATTTGATTCTTGTAAGACCAAGCAGCAAATGTTGGCATTTTAGCAATCAATCGAATGATACTCATATCAACTTCATCAGCTGATCTATTAGGATCAAGTGACTCAGGATAGAACGCTGTTTGAGCACAAACCAATGAAGAAAGCACACCCATAGGGTGAGCAGTAGAAGGGAATCCCTCTAAAATTTTCTTCACATCCTCGTGAACAAGCGTGTGCTTAGTTATACTTTCTTCAAAACTAGTGTACTCTTCTACTGAAGGTAAGTGACCATATATCAATAAGAAGGATACTTCAAGAAAATTTGACTTCTCAGCCAATTCTTCTATTGAGTAGCCTCTATATCTCAAGATACCTTTTTCACCGTCTAAGAACGTGATAGCACTTGTGGTAGACCCAGTGTTTTTAAAACCAGGGTCAATAGTGATGACGCCACTAGCTCCTCTAAGTGATGAAATATCTATGGCTTGCTCTTGCTCAGTACCCTCAATGACAGGTAGCTCATAGGATTGACCTCCAACTTTGATCTCTGCTGTATTTGACATTATATAATTGGTGTTTTCGTAATTGTACTCCTTTTCCGCGAGCGAATTTATACTATTAAACACGGAAATGAAATTCTTGTTCCAAAGTGAACGAATTGTTTTTAATTATTACCCAAGATTAATGGTAATCCACCTTCTCCTTGACCAATTACAACGACTTTAGCGTTAGGTGATTCAGCTAGTTTTAAAGTAGCCTCAATTCCTCTCATCTTAAGAAGTGCATCCGTTAAACTGTTGTTAATAATCTTGTTTGCAGTAGATTCACCTTCAGCGGCAATACGTTTTCTCTCAGCTTCACTTGTCTCTCTATCCAAACGGAATCTATAAGCAAGTGCTTCTTGCTCTTGTTGCAACTTGCTTTCAATAGCCGTTTTGATTTTTGCTGGTAAGTTGATCGAACGAATCAAAAGTGCTTTCATCTGAATGTTATTGTTCTCGTTACCCAGCACATTGCCAGTCTCAGAAATGATCGCCTGTTCCACTTCAGATCGCTTTGTAGAATAGATTTCTTCTGCAGTGAATCTACCCATCACTTGTCTTACCGTTGATCTTACTTCAGGAATTACAAGTCTATTCACGTAATCTCTTGTGAAAGTCTCATGAATCTCACCGATTTTCTCATACATAGGGTGGAAACGAACTGAAATATCTACTGAGATAGAAAGACCATTTTTTTCTAAAACATCCATGGTCTCTTCTGCCTGATTTTCCGACACATCATACACGTAAAGGTCATTCCAAGGAGCTTTAACATTAAAGCCAGGTTGAATGACATTCTCTTTATCTAGTCCTCCAGAGAATTTTTTAAAGATGACTGCACGCTCATTTGATTGAATCGTATAAAAAATACTTGATGATAATCCGACCACAACGATGAGTGCAATTACGGTTATCACTACAATGGGTAATAATTTTCTGTTGTCCATATTAATTGGGTTTTAGTTACAAGTTAAGCCCTCTAGGGGAGTGAAGACGTTTGCCTTCGTTATTAAACCAAATGTAATCGGTGTTTGTTACCCGATTTTCTTGAGGTTTTTTTGAATTTCGTCAAGTATGCCGTGTGCTACTTTTAATGCTTTATATCCATCTTGAATGGTAACGATGGGTTCAGTATCGTTAACAATCGCCTCCTGAAAGGTGAAGAGTTCTTCACGTATGGCATTGCTAGGATGTACCTTTGGGTTTTCAAATATGATCTCCTTTTTGCCTTTTCCTTCGCCCAAGTCAAGTACCATTGAAAAGGCTCCTTCATCACCCGTTGCCTCTTGCATACGCACGATCTCAGATTTCTTTTCAAGGAAATCTACGGCTACATAGGCGTCTTTTTGAAAGAAACGTGATTTACGCATGTTTTTCACTGCTATACGGCTGGTAGTTAAGTTGGCGACACAGCCATTGGCAAACTCTAGTCTAGCATTCGCTATATCAGGTGTATCGGCCACTACATTTACCCCGCTGGCCGAAATTTTCTCCACCTCAGATCCAACAGCTTTCAAGATGACGTCAATGTCATGAATCATCAAGTCCAATACCACAGGTACATCAAGTCCACGTGGATTGAATTGTGCAAGTCGGTGCGTTTCGATAAACATCGGCTGCTTTAGATAAGGCTGAGCAGCAATAAATGCAGGGTTGAATCTTTCGACATGACCTACCTGCATTTTTAGACCCTGTTCGGTAGATAGGCGGATCAACTCTTCGGCTTCTTCTATCGTGTTGGTGACTGGCTTTTCAACAAATACATGTTTGCCTGCTTTTAGGGCTTGACTTGCACAGTCAAAGTGGGAAAGAGTAGGTGTTACAATATCGACAAGGTCTACTTCTTGCAATAGGTCATCTATAGTATCGAAACTTTTGATGCCGTATTCTTCAGAAACTGCTAATGCATTGTCTGGCATAGGATCATAAAATCCAACCAATTCATATTCAGGAATGTCTTTAATACACTTGATGTGAATTTTACCGAGGTGACCTGCTCCTAAAACGCCTATTTTAAGCATAAAATGATGAGTTTTTACTAACCGCAAAGGTAACGATTAATCAGGCTATGTTCTAAGTTTGGGCTTCCAAGTTTGATAATTAGCAAGGAAGGTAGAACTTCGAAGTAGAAACTGACAAATGAAGTATTATATCATAGCAGGTGAGGCCTCTGGCGATATGCATGCCGCTAACATGATGAAGCAGTTAAAGCTTCGTGATGCTGACGCCTATTTCAGGGTTTGGGGTGGTGATAGCATGGCAGAGGAAGCCCAAGAGCTAGCTAAGCATATTCGTGAAACATCGTTTATGGGCGTATTTGCTGTGGTCAGTCATTTGAATACCATCAAAACGAATTTTAAGTTCTGCGAAGAAGACATTATGGCTTTTCAGCCTGACGTGCTGATTTTAATAGACAATTCTGGCTTCAATTTGAGAATTGCCAAGTTCGTTAAGAACTCTAGTCTCTCAACTCGCATCTTTTATTATATACTTCCTCAGGCTTGGGCCTGGAAGAGAAAGCGCGTGCATACCATTCAAGGATGGACTGATAGGCGTTTCTCAATACTGCCTTTCGAACCTGATTTCTATAAGTCTTATGGATATGAAGTAGACTATGTAGGGCATCCGATACTAGATTCTATCGAACAGAGAAAACCTGAGTTACTTGATAAGAGCGAGTTTCTCTCAGTAAATGGTTTATCGGATAAGCCGATCATTGCCCTCTTGCCGGGTAGTCGAAAGCGTGAGATCAATACTAAACTCCCTAAGATGCTTCGGGTGGTGAAGCATTTCCCTGACCATCAGTTTGTTATTGCTGGTTCGGAAACCATTGAGCCTTCGCTATACGATCAGTATACAGACAGTCGCATTAAAGTGCTCTTCGGAAAGACTTATGATATCCTCAATAATTCAGCTGCAGCTTTAGTTACGTCAGGAACAGCTACGCTTGAGGCTGCCTTATTCAAGGTTCCTCAAGTCGTTTGTTACAAACCGGGGTTGGTGACTTATTATCTATTGAAGGGAATCATTAGCATCAAGTACATCTGTATGGTGAATCTTGTACTTGATAGGCTTGTGGTAGCTGAATTGATAGAAGGGGATCTCAATGAGAAGCGCATGACGAAAGAATTGAAAGAGATTCTGCAACCAGAAACAAGAGATCGAATACTTTCAGATTATGCTGAACTAGAAACTAAACTGGGTGGAATAGGAGCTTCTGAGCGCGTAGCCAAGTTGATGGTAGAAGATTTGAGAAAAATGTAGAGCTGATGTTAGTCTTCAGTAGCTAATTCCGAGTCAATTTCCTGAATAAGGTCATTGGCTATGGTCTTCATCTCTTCAAAATAATTCACCATACGCCCAAACTCTAAAGCCGCCATGGTCATACCATTTTTGTGTTCTAGAGAGCTTAAAACCTTTTCAAAGTTCTTGATGGACAATGGCACATTTTCTCCTGCTTCTCCGTTAGTCACTTGATACATATAGTTCTGTACGGTTGGGTCCATATCAAGCTTTTGGTAAACGGCCTTGTACAACAAATTTTCAGTGTCATATCTAAAGTGTTCTTCTCCGTTTTTCATTGCTTTATATTTCGCATCAAGGCTCAATAGCAAATTCTTAACAGAATCATTTGAGATTAAAGCCAGATTTCCAGAGTTGAGTAGTTCTTGAAACGTATTATCACTTAGGACATATTTTTCCCACGAATAGATACTTATACATTGCATGTTGAATTCGACATAATTAGAAATCGGTACGCCATTGTGATGACTAAGAATGATTCTGGATGCAGAAATCTGATTTTTTCGCATAGCAATTATCTCATCAAGATCTGAAATGGATAAGTTAAGGTCTGTTTTTATATTCTTAAGGTAATTGAGTTCTGTGTCTCTCTTTTTACTCGCCTCGTTATTGATATTGATTTGTAATGCAATCAAAATGCCTATCACTACGAGGACGATTTCACCTACTGCGTAGAGCACGTATTTGATCACCTTGTTTTCTTTTATCATGTCTTGTCGGATTCTGCGAAAGAATTTTATCATAAATCAGGTAGCCGGATTTTTTGAAAGGCTGTTTTTCAAGATAAAGATAATTCAAATTATCTTTCTGATCAGAAAGGAGCACAAGGCAAACGATAAATGTGTTATTGCTTTGGTATGTTAGATGATTTAAAGCCCGTCATCATCAGACTAGTTGAATGATAATATTACATGATAGAAAACTGACTTACAGCAAGAAACTAATCCAGCGATTTAATAGTTTCACAACCATGGACAAGCAAACCATCATAGATCAAATCTCTAAATTCCCTGTTTTAGTCGATGTGCCTCGTGCCCAAATCGACTGGGTAGTAGCACGTGGAGAGTTACAAGAGTTAAAAGCAGGTGAGAAATTCTTCGAACGCGGAGACAGCATCGATCGGATGTTTATTATGCTCGAAGGCGCCACTAACTTTATGATGGAACGAAATGGCCAATACATGGAGGTAGGCAGAATAGAGACTGGCGAAATCTCAGGAGCCCTTCCTTATAGTCGTGCACAAACAACTTCCGCAATAGGTTTTGCTGTAGAGGATACAAAAGTTTTTGTACTGGATAAGTCCTTTTTTCATGATATGATTTGTGAATGCCAAGACTTTACAAAGGTATTGGTACACATGATGTCTGATAGGGTACGTAGCAATACAAAGTCGCAACAACGAGACGAAAAATTGATGGCACTAGGTAAGCTTTCCGCTGGCCTCGCGCACGAATTGAATAACCCTGCCGCTGCCATCGTAAGAAGCTCAGAATCACTTCAGCAGCATTTATCACATGTGCCAGAAAAGTTTAAAAAGGTGATTTTCATGAAAGTCACCAATGAGCAAGTGGATAGCGTCAATGAAATACTGTTCAGCAAGATTCAACATGGCATCGATAAGAATGAGTCACTCATGAACCGCACCAACCGCGAGGATGAACTGACCGATTGGTTAGATGACAACGGCTTTGGTGACTATTATATGCTCAGCGAAACATTAGCCGAATACGGTTTTTGCAATGATGATTTGGATGACCTCAAGGATATGCTGGGTGATGAATCGTTCCCTTCGGTAGTAGGGTGGATTGACAATGTATTGACGACCGAGAAAATGGTAGGCGAGATCAAAGAGGCTTCTAATCGGATCTCTAAACTGGTGAGCTCTGTAAAGAGCTATTCACATATGGATCGCTCAACAGACTTTGAACCCACCAATGTGCATGAAGGTCTCCATAGCACCATCACCATCCTCAATCATAAACTCAGAAAGAACAAGGTAAGCTTGGTAGAGAACTTAACTACCGATTTACCTAAGATCAGCGCTCATCCTGGCGAACTGAATCAAGTGTGGACTAATGTTATCGACAATGCACTTGACGCCATGGAAGAGGGCGGTACACTTGAATTGAAAACCACAAAGAATAGTGAGAATGTAATGGTCCATATTACGGATTCGGGTCCTGGTATTCCTGAAGACATCCAAAGCCGAATTTTTGAGCCCTTCTTTACGACCAAAGACATTGGTAAGGGAACAGGCCTTGGACTTGAGGTAGTGCAGCAAATTGTCGAAAGGCATAAAGGGCATATCAAGCTCGACTCCAAACCAGGAAAGACCACATTTGAATTTTGCTTCCCAATTAACGCTCAGTAACCTAGATGGCTAAATTACCTATCATTTTCACTGTCGATGATGACGAACAAGTACTCGCTGCTATCCGAAGGGATGTGCGCAAGGAGTACCGTCAAGACTATCGTGTCATGAGCACTACTTCGGCTGAAGAAGCGCTTGATGCCTTGAAAGAATTGAAACAAAAAGGGGAGGACGTGGCCTTGTTTCTTTCCGATCAGCGCATGCCAGAAATGACAGGCGTTGAGTTTTTGGAACAAGCCAAAGAGCTCTACCCAGAAGCGAAACGCGTGCTGTTAACCGCTTATTCAGATATCGATGCAGCTGTAAAAGCAATCAATGACGTACAGCTTGATTACTATTTGAATAAGCCCTGGGATCCGCCAGAGGAGAAACTTTATCCAACGTTGAACGATCTGCTAGACGAATGGCAAATCAATCACATTCCTGTTTTTAAAGGAATAAGAGTGGTGGGTTATCAGTATTCACCAAAATCACACGACATCAAGGAATTTCTTTCAAGAAACCTGATGCCCTATCAGTGGTTAGACATTGAGAATGAAGCAGCAGGTCAAGAGTTATTACAATTGGCTGAAATCGAGAGAAATGAACTTCCCGTTATCTTTTTCGAGGATGGTGCTCATTTGAAAGACCCTTCTATGACGGTTTTGGGTGACAAAATTGGTCTACAGACCAAAGCGACCGAAGAGATGTATGATGTAGTGATCATAGGCGCTGGTCCTGCCGGTATGGCGGCAGCTGTGTATGGTGGCTCTGAAGGCTTAAAGACCTTGATGATTGAAAAACATGCGCCAGGTGGACAAGCTGGAACCAGTTCTAGAATCGAGAATTACTTGGGCTTTCCGAAAGGATTATCAGGTGCTGATTTAACGCATCGTGCGATTACTCAGGCCAAGCGGTTTGGAATAGAGTTCTTATCACCTCAAACCGTATCAGGCATTGAGACACAAGACAACTATAAGATCGTACAACTTGAAAATGGTGAGAAGATCAACACCAAAGCAGTTATCATAACCACAGGAGTTCAGTATCGACACCTTGAGTCTAGAGGTATTAGTGACTTTACAGGGAAAGGCATTTACTATGGAGCAGCTACTACGGAAGCGAATGCTTGCAAGGGAAAGAATGTCTATGTCGTAGGAGGAGGTAACTCTGCTGGGCAAGCCGCCATGTATATGGCGAAATTCGCTTGCGATGTTCATATTGTGATTCGCAAACCTGATTTGTCTTCTAGCATGAGCCAGTACTTAATCGATCAAATCAATGGGACTGATAATATTCATTTGGTAACGAGAACAGTGGTTGATGGCGCTATAGGTGAAGGCCACCTAGAATGTGTTGCACTTAAGAATATCGATACTGAAGAGGTTGTTAAGAAGCCTGCTGGCGCACTTTTGATCTTTATTGGGGCCAAGCCTTATACCGATTGGACGGGAGATAGGATAGTCAAAAACGATAGAGGCTTTGTAATTACAGGTAGAGACCTTATCAAAGAGGTAGATCACAAGAAAATCTGGAAAAAGGAGCGAGAACCGTTTCTACTAGAGACAAGTACACCAGGTATTCTAGCCGCAGGAGATGTTAGGGCAGGAGCAATGAACCGAGTAGCCTCAGCTGTAGGTGAAGGAGCTATGGCCATCAAGTTTGTGCATGAGTATTTAGCTGAGGTTTAAGGGCAATAAATGGGACATTGTTAAAACTACAGATTGGATTTTGGACATAAAAAAAGCATATCAAATATGATATGCTCTTCTATGCTAATATGTTAGACGTTAATGTTTAAGAAACCTTAACATTAACTGCGTTCAATCCTTTTTGACCTTCTTCAACATCAAAAGATACTTTGTCGCCTTCTCTAATCTCATCGGTTAAACCATTTACATGGACAAATACATCCTTACTACCATCATCTGGTGTAATGAATCCGAATCCTTTGGCATCGTTGAAAAATTTTACTGTTCCGTTATTCATAATAATTATTTAAATATATAAAGTACAAATCTAATCATTAACAACGAGGTAACATAATCGGTATAACGTAATTAAGTTAATAACAGACTTAATACGTAATGAAAGCCCTTTCAAGCCATATAATGGTTGTCCTAAATAATTTTTTGGAGTGCTGGCTTTCGGTGAATATTCGTATGGTCACGATTGTTATGGACCTATTAACCTTAACCGAGGGGCATTTTAGCGATGCGTACTTGAAGTAGGTTTCTCCTGATATGTCAAAATACCCTAACTAAGAGGGGATAAGTCATACGCTTAGAAGAATAGACTTAAAAAGTCAAATAAATGGTGTCATTACAAAAAAAAAGAGGTTTGTTGCTCACTAATATTTCATAACCTGATGATTTGAGGATCGGTAAAATTTGGGTAGGTTTTTATCACAGATATTGCCTCGAAAAGATGGTTTCAGAGTACAAAATGTTGTGAATACTAAGGCATAAGGGTTTGCCAAGAGGTAATTAGATTCAATCGTAACTATGAGCAAGTTAGCTAATGATAAAGAGAGTAATGATCAGCCAAAAGGAGTCAATGATATACTGAATGAACAGTTATCCACTTCTATTCATGAATATAAGCGTTCCAATAAACGGCTGTTTATTTCTGCAGTCTCTGCTGGATTAGAAATTGGTTTTAGTATTTTTTTGATGGGGATACTATTTACCCTCTTCGATGGTCAGGTTTCGAAAGAAGTCTCGCATGTGCTCGTCTCACTCGCTTATCCTATAGGTTTCATTTTTGTAATCATCGGCAGGTCAGAACTATTTACAGAGCACACTACCTTGGCGATACTTCCGGTATTGAACAAGACTGCGAGTGTTAAAAGCCTCTTTCTTCTTTGGGGAATTATTCTTGCCGGTAACTTAATTGGCGGATATATCATAGGAGCGTTATTGGTTTATTTCGCTCCGGCTATTGGAATTATTTCCAACGAGGCTTTTGCTCATCTGGCTCATAAATTAATTGATTTACCCCCTCAGATAATTCTGATTAGCGCAATCATTGCCGGTTGGCTTATGGGACTGCTCTCTTGGTTAGTTGCTTCTTCAGATGACACGATTAGCCGTGTCTTTATGATTGTCTTAGTGACTGCCACCATCGGCATTGGTGGGTTGCATCACTCCATAGTAGGCTCTATAGAAGTGTTTACCGCATTATTGATCGATCCTACAGTTGGTGTCATGGACTATTTAAGTTTTGAAGGGATCTCTATAGTCGGTAATACGATAGGTGGGGTGTTTTTTGTCGGGATTTTAAAATATGGACAACGGAGACAGAGTTGATAACCTTAACTTGTTACTTAGGGCTATCAACTCCATACTTCAAAAATTATTTCTCTAAAAAACCGAGGTGATTGCTTATTTCATTCTTGGGTCAGCGGATATTTTGATCTGGAACTCTTTTGGAGACTTGGCGAGCATTAAATGCGCTACAAAGTAATCCCAACGCCTGCGCATGATGTAATAACCATCGGCACCATAACCGTGTCGCGCATTTGGTAACAATATAAAGTCAAAATCTTTGTTGGCCTTGATCAATGCATCAGCGACCAAATAGGAGTTATAAGGAGGGACGTTATCATCCATTCCACCATGTATGATTAATAGCTTTCCTTTTAAGTCTTTTGCGAAAGTCTGATTGGCCTGTTTTTCGTAGTTCGAAACACCATTGCTGTCTTCAGTTTCTAAACCGATATATCGTTCTCCCCAGTCGTCTTCGTAATTTCTATTGTCGTGGTTACCAGATTCTGAAATGCCTACCTTGAATACATCAGGGTACTTAAACATGGCTGCTGCTGTCGCAAATCCACCACCTGAGTGACCCCAAATGCCTATGTTATCCAAATCAAGGAATTTGTACCGTGCTTGTAATTGCTTCAAGCCTGAAATCTGATCTGCTAACGTGTTTTCTCCCATGTCACCATAGCAAGCATCATGAAATGATTTAGATCGATTAGGATTGCAACTGCCTTCAATTTGAACCACAACAAAGCCTAGCTCAGCAAGTGCTTGGTTGTCACCTCGTGATGCCTTAAAGCCCCAAGAGCCAACACTGCCACCTTGTGGTCCAGGGTAGATGTAGACGATCACAGGTAACTTCGCATCAGACTTCATTCCACTAGGCGTGTACATCAGACCATGTAAATCCCATTGGTCGTTTGCGGATCTTACCGTAAAAGGAGCAGGGGCTTTCCATCCTGTGCCTTCTAGTCTAGAAACATCAGTTTTCTCTAAGGTGCTGATCAATTTGCCTTTAATGTCTCTCACGTTATGTACTGGCGGCACATTGGGCTGTGAATATGAATCAGTAAAATACTGGCCATTAGGCGATAAACTAACCGAGTGATGACCGGTTTCAGGTGTTAACATTTTCAGGCCTTTTCCATTAAACTTCACGCTGTAGAGGTAGCTAAAATAGGGGTTGCCTTTGCCTTCGTGATGGCTACCAACAAAGTAAATCAAACGGTTTTGCTCATCGATGTTTATGATGTTCTTCACTAAATAGTCACCAGTGGTGATTCGGTTCTTAACTACTCCAGTAGTTGCATTATATAAGTATAAGTGTCCCCAATCTGTTCTTTCAGAATACCAAATGATCTCATTGGTCTTTGAATAGTACCTCCAGTTGATTCCTCCTTGACCAGATTCATACTGTGTATCCACTACTTCTTCGAAGATGTCTTTGACTTCGCCAGTTTCAGTATTGGCGATTCTGATGTTCTCTTGTTTGTGATCGCGACTGGTGGAGACAAAAACAAGTTGCTGGCTATCCTCACTCCATGCTACATCATCGAATCCACCCTCGCAGGAGATGTCATCACATAAGGTTCCACGCCTGGCATCGGCACTCATCCGTAGTTTGATGGTTTTAGGGCTTTCGCTCACCTCAATAATCACCCTGTGAATACGAATGATGTCTTCATCGCCAGGGATAGGGTATTTCCATTGTTTTAGCTCTGGTGCACCTACTTGTGTCCGCACTAAATACATATCGCTGACATGTCGTTGGTCTTGCTGAAAGGTTGCGATTTTTTTAGAGTCAGGCGACCAACTGAGGATAGGGCTATCACTTTGTTTCCAGCCCGCATTGTCTGTTGCGTAACCGAAGTCTTTGACGCCATCTGTGGTTAAGGCAGTCTCTTTGCCCGTAGAGACCTCTCTTACCCAAAGGTTCCAATCACGAATGAAAGCGGCATAGTTACCGTCAGGAGATAAGACTTCATTTCGTGAAGTCCTGCTTTGGTTAGGCTCAATACCTGCTTTATCGTAGAGTTCTTGCATGGAACTGGCTACTATTTGCTCCTGATTACTCGGGTCAAATAGTTTGAATTCCATTTTATTTTCCGTTAATGACCTGTACCAAAGTCTGCCATCTGGAAGCCATTGCGGACGAATATCATTGTCAATGAATGGACTGGTATTTCCTGAAAGCATGGCTGCTGCCCGCTCATAATCAGAGTCTGCAAATGTTTTCTCGATTTGTGAGTTGTCTTGACAACCGACTAATAAAATTATCAGCAAGAAGAGGGGAGTGAGCTTACTTTTCATGATTCGTTATTTTCTTGAAATGATATAACTGCCAACGGTGGTCTGTCACTAGTGTGAGTGAAGTGTCTAAGTTAGTAAAATGTCTTCTTTTTTCGGCCTATATTCTACTGCTTATGCCGACAGTTTACTCCCGCAGGTCGTCCCGACCTGTGGTATTTATGAATAGCCTTTCCGTTTTGTGGGGAATCATTTCTGAGCATAGAATTCTATTGTCAATAATATGTATCACAGGTTCGGAGAACCTGCGATAGAGGTGGCATGTAATATTATTGCTGATTTTATGCTAATCAACACTGCTGTTTTTGTTGAGAATCTAATGGTTATGCGCTACAGGACTTGAGGAGTTAAATAAACTACTAAGATTATAGTTATCAATTGATTCAATTGTTGTAAACTCGAACTGTTAATCCATTGAGTTTATGAACAGGTTCTTCCTAGCCCTTATTGCCTTAGTCGTTTTTGTCCTGTTTCCTTCTTGTAGTGGAAGTGATGTTGATACTCCCGTTTCCTTAGTGGCATCGGAGGGATTATTGACCTTTAAGTTAGATGAGAAGACTTCTAATATTAGCGGGCAGCTTGAACATTACTATGATGCGGCTACCCAAACCGAAATGCTCTTTTCCCTCAATAGGAGTAATAACGAAATTCAAGTCTTTGACTTTCAGAAGGGTAGCCTAATCACAAGGCTTCCCTTTGAAGTAGAGGGCGATCGGGGAGTAGGAAACATCTCTGGTTTCTATGTCTATAACCTTGATAGTATCTTCCTTTTTCCAAGTAGTGGTAATCGACTGTTCCTAACCAGTATTGATGCCGAGGAGATCAAACGGATCAATTATAATGCTCCAGACGGTTATAGCAATGCTTTGGTTTCGTCCACTAACTTTTCTGCAAAGCCATACTTAAACAAAGGAAAGCTTATCGCTAAAACGCTTTATCTAGGAAACTACAGCACAGTAAGCAATGAGGAATTGAGTACGCGAATTCTTTCTTATGCTATAGACCTAAACACAGGCCAGGTAGAGGACTTACCAATTACTTATCCGAATGATTACATGACTGATGTCAAAAAGCATTTTCAATTCAGTTTTTCAGCGAGTGAAAACGCAAACGTGTATAGCTTGTGGGGCGATCATAGTCTCTATTTGTCCAAGGGGCTAGATGCTGAATGGACAAAAGTGCCTGCTAGAAGTACGTATTTGAATGAACGCTGGGAGGCATTACCGCTCGGAGGAAGTAGAATGGATAGGAGACTGTACTTCGCTGCAAGTGCGCGTTATGGCAATATCATTTACGATCCCTATCGCCAAGTCTACTACCGTTTCGTTTACCCGAAAGTGGAAGTCGAAGAAGATAGCAATTTGCAGCAAATAGCCCTTTTTCCAACACCCTTTTCTATCATGATTTTAGACAAGGATTTGAATACTTTGGGAGAACAGTTTTTCGAGAGCTTATTTGTAACCAGCAATGCCTTTGTGGGTAAAGACGGGCTCTACCTCTCTATTAATCACCCCGAAAATGATGAGAATCAGGAAGATTATTTGTCATTTAAACTAATGAAACTTGAAGGTCGCTAGCAGCGGGTACAGTAACAAATCCCGTAACAAAGTTCTTACGCTCATACTTTGGGAAGTCCGCCAGGGGTATTTCTCGAAATAGAGGGTAATGCACCACTTGAACAAACCAGCATAGTCCAGCCATGTAGAAGCTGGTGATGATATGAGCAATAAAGGCTATTTCTAAAGTGATCATATGTGGTGATGTCTTGTCTAATAACTGCAGTTTGCTTCAGACCCTAGTTGGTGTTGTCACCAACAAACTTCTTTTTAACCTTCACGGTGAAGGTGCTTTCGTTATTTTTATTCAGAACTTAATCATTGATTTAATTCAGCTTTAGAGCTTTCAATTATGGTTTTCATTATTTCTCTAAGAGATTTAAATTTTGCTCTTAAACTAACAGCAAGAAAATAAAATTATCTACTCTATTTTCAAATTCAGGAATCTTTAAAAGCCAAGCATTAGTTTTTTGTAAGTGGGTAGTTATTTTCAATATCTGCCAACACTTCATCTATTTTAACTAGGATAGAATCTGCCCTTGGCAACATACTTGTATATCCTGCTTTCTTAGTGAATACTATTCCTTGGAAGGCAAGCATCAGTTTATTTTGATCCAAACTTTCCCATAATAATTCATTTTCTTTATCAGAATACAAGGAATTAATATTTGGCATGGGATAATTAAATGAATATTGACTCAAGTTATTCCGATAAAATGCACCTACACTTTCTTGAGTATATGCTATATCGTTCATTCTAAAATTTATCTCAATCATTTTAGCTGAAAGATAATCTGGTATTAATCTAAGTTGGTTATTTGAAACCAGTGAGCTATACGTGTCATTATTTAATTCGGAAAATGCATAGTAAATCGGAGAAAACTCAGTTAAAGTAATTTTTTTAATTGTATCGGCTGATGAAGAATATGATTTCAAACGTTCGGTCAAACGCTCTATAAAGTCTAAATCATTTTCTATGGACAGTTTTCTACGTTTTATATAGATGGCATTTTTTCTCAGATCTTTTGAATAGTTAGAGATTAGATCATCAGTGAGTTTTTTTTCAATTCTTGCTTGATTCCAGTTATTTACCTGAAGAGCAAGTAATATTCCGACCATTACCAGTACAATTTCTCCAATAGCATATTTGAAATACTGTCCTGTTTTGTTCTTTTCCATAAGGTCGTATCGTATTCGTCTAAAAAACTTAATCATAGTTGCTTTATATTATTTTCAGGACGTCCGCAAGCGGGTATCTTAACCAAATGTCCACTGGACATTCGATTTTGTTTTGCAAAATTAAGTTTCGATAATCTAAAGAATTTTATCATTGGTTAGCGGTTGGTCATAATGAAGCACAACGTTTTAGCTATGATGAGTGGGGATTAGAAAACACTAATCTCTCGTCTCGCACACAGCCACACCGATGATAAATCTATTAAAAGTGGCGGAATATCCAATCCCTACAAAGTTTCCTGACCGATAAAACCCCATTCATTCATAGGTGTTGTTATGTCTCTTTTATTTCGAATCCATATTTGCTCCCAAGTTCAGCCGTTATTAAGTAGCCATATTCCCCAATAAGGATGAGGTTCTCTGAAAGAATGTCATATGTGATTTGAAATCTCAAGTGTTCGCAGTTGGGGCTGTCACAATGTCTAATTACAGGAAAGTATTGGTCGGATAGTCTTTTATATTTCTTATAGTCTTCTTTAGAGCAGACTGAATTTTTATGTGTAATTGTGTGTCTGAAATTTGAAAACGCTTGATACCACTCGGTCAAGTTAGTTTTTCGGTAATTAGATTGTTCTATTATGGCAACTTCAGGGAGTATTCGTCTAAATATCTTGAAGTAAGTGTCATTATTTGAATGTCTGAGGTTGTCAATTGATTTGTCTTTGTTCCTATCACGCAAATCTTGATCGGTTATTTTTTCAATGACTGTATTTCTATCGTAATCGTAGATTATTCTTAATAACCTTTTCGTAAAGATTTCAAATATTTCATACGAATGGGAGAGGCTTAATGCAAAGTAAAAATTGATGTTAGATTCAATTTGAGTTGATGCGTTCTTGTTGTCCACACCATAACTGTGACCAAGAAAAATCTGTTTTGATTTGCTAGCTGACTCTGCTTTTAAGTCACTCAAAATCAGATTGCTGCTTAAATGTGAAAAAGGAATATTTCCGAAGAATTTCTCAATTCTCTTAGACTGATTCATGAGGTAATTCTCAGTTTGAAAGTTGATCCCTTTTAACTGACTTAGAACTTCAAGGAGGCTATTATACAATGTGAGAATTTCTTTTTCCATGAAGCTAATGAGACATAGCGTAATGTATCAGTCATAAATATGACTGATATTAATGTATAATGATAGTTTTATGACTGATAGCCATAAAATAGCAGGGCTAACAGTCATTATAAAGGGCATCTAAATTTAAAGAATCAAGTGGTGATATGATTCCATCCAAGCCTTTGTTTGATATGTGAGTATAGATTTCCTGCCCTTGCCGGTGTTGTCACCAACAAGTCTCCTTTTTTAAGCTTGCGATTTGTGAGGAGTCAAAAGGACATAGCAAGGCTAACTGTACAGTTACTTACCAAGAGATAGGTCTGTAATCCTTCAGGAACTTTCCATTCCAGTGCCTGCCAGTATTGATACCATCGAAGAGAGGGTCCATTACCCTGGCTGCGCCATCTACAATGTCCAAAGGCGGCTGAAAGTCATGCAGTTCTTCTTTGCGTTTGGCCAGTTCTGCAGGGTCTTCATCAGTTACCCACCCCGTATCTACCGCATTGGTATAGATTCCATACTTAGCAAAGTCAGACGCTGAGGTCAAGGTCATCATATTAAGGGCGGCCTTGGCCATATTGGTGTGCGGATGGCGGTCTTCCTTGTGGAATGCATGGAATTTACCCTCCATAGCAGAAACGTTGATCACATGCTTCTTTCCAGTATTGTCTTGCTTCATCAGGTTGACCAAGCGATTACACAGCACGAAAGGAGCAACAGAGTTAACCAGCTGAACTTCTAACATTTCAGTCGTTGGGATTTCACCCAGTTTCAAGCGCCAGCTATTCGTTTTACGAAGGTCAACTTGCTGTAAATCTGCATCAAGCTTTCCGTCAGGGAAGACTTCTTCGGCAGTCAACGAGTTGTCTATGCTATAAGGGATTTGAGATAGCTGTGCCGAAGCTGAAAGCCCAATTCCCAATTGTTTTCCATGCCAGGTGACAGGTAGGTTCTTGTTTTGCCCTTTTTCCATGCCTTCACTCAAAGAGCGAAGTTCTTTTAAGCAGGCATCATGATCGGCCAACAGTGTTTGAGCAAAAGGAGGGAGCTGCTCAAATGGTTTGTTCTCATTCGGCATCAAGTGCTTATAAAAGCCTGATGGACGCCTTACGGTTTGCGCGGCATTATTGATTAATACATCCAGTCGATCGTATTGCTGCTCAATGAAATTGCAGAAGATCTCGACACTAGGAATATGTCTTAAGTCAAGTCCATGGATTTTCAAGCGATCTCCCCAGTCATTAAAGTCATGCTCTTTGGCAAAGCGAAGCGCGGAGTCTACAGGGAAACGTGTTGTGGCCACTACAGTAGCACCAGCCCTCAACATCATCAGGGTGATGTGGTAGCCAATTTTAAGTCGTGAACCGGTTACAAGGGCTACTTGTCCGGTCATGTCGGCTGTTTGAAACCTCTTGGCGTAATTGAAGTCCCCGCACTCGGCACACATGGTATCGTAAAAGTGATGCAGCTTGTCAAAGACAGCCTTGCAGACGTAGCAATTTCGTGGTGAGGCAAGGGTAGGTGCTTCTTCCGCTTCTTTACCCGTCAACTCAATCATGGTAGGCGCTATAAAGATGGAGGCATCACGTGCACTTCTGATACCAGTGGTATTTCTAGCATGCTTATCTCTTGCCGCTTGCTTTCGTTTAATAGCTTTTTTGGCATCTTTTTTCCTTCGGACAAACTCTTCTCTACTCGGTCTTGAAAGTTGACCTGCAGCCTTGAGTAATTCTAGTCTCGTTTCTTTGGGGATTTCAAAGATCTGATTGGTATCTCCATTGAGGGTATTCAAGATTTCAATGCACTGCGCTATTTGCTGAGCACTGAGTGGTTGAGATGTTACGCCTTCGTCTTGTTTTTCCTCCATGGATCACGATTTCGCTGCAAAGGTAATATTATAAGTGGCTAACCGATCTAAGAACACCCCAGATTGTTTTCCTTATTCTAAATCCTCAACTTCCCGAAAAAATAAGCAATACGCGATTATGACAGATTCAAAGCAGGTTACATTCCAAATAAGTTCTGAGGGAAAGACCATTGATGCCGATTTACAAGTAGCTGAAATAGAGGTTTATCACAACGTTTCTGGTGTAGCGCAGGCTAGAATAATTTTCATCGCTGGTGATAACCTGCCAGCGCTAGTTGACTCGCCTGCCTTCGAAGCTGGTAAGCGTCTTGAAATCAAACTGGGTTATGATCAAGCGAATAAGTCAGTTTTTGCTGGGATTATTGCCAGTCAAAACCTCTATGTAGAGCCAGAACAGGGTGCTGCCTTTGAGGTTATTTGCGAAGCGCTCTCCGAAAGCCAAAGCGGATCTGCCGAAGATTTAAAAAAGGCAAAAGCCATGGAAGTACTCACCTATGGAGAGAATATCTTAGCCTGTAGTATTCAATCTGACCCACAGGGTGGTAGCCAAGCAGAAGGCGCGTTTAAGCTATTCGGTAATAGCATTCTTGTTGCTGGAGGGGTGGTGGCCATTAATGGTTTAGGGAAAGCCTTTGAGGGAAATCATTATGTATCGAGTGTTAGTCACCATATAGCCAAAGGCCAATGGCTTACTGATATTAATATCGGTGCCATGGATGAGGAAGCGCAATAAGAAGCTTCCCGATCGGAATGATGAGTACTTGATTTAGGTTAGGAAAATCTTCCTAACACCAATAAACACAAGGATCATCAAGGAATAAGCAATGAAGAAAGGGATGATGAAATCAATCCATCCTAAGACGAGCATAACGCTAATAAGCAACAGCTGAAAACCTAGTCCGAAAGTCGATAAAGCCGTCATAAACCATTTAGGAACAGATTTATCGTTAAAAGCTTGGGTGTCTAGCCAGTAGATTGTTTTGTCAAAGACAATGTAAAGCGTATTGTAAATGCGATAGAGTAAGTCTACATGTTTCTGTTGCTCACCGGGAAGGGCAGTAGGGGCATGATCTTCCATTACCCGACTTGTCTTATCTCCATTCTGTTGGTTTCGTAATATCACATAATAGTAATTGTACAAAGTACCCTGCAATTGTATGCCGATGAATGCCAGAATGGTAAAGCCAATGCTCTCCTCAGTGATGTACCAGATGGTCGCTAGGACAAGGAAGTTCAAGAGGATGTCTGCGATCGAGTCAAAATACCTTCCCGTATAAGAAGGTGTCTTTTTGATTCTAGCCAATTCGCCATCAGCAGCATCTAATATAGATTTGAACACGAGGAAAAATGCGGCTGCCCAATAGGAGCCATTCAGCATACAACAAATAGCCAAAATTCCTGAAATGATAAAGCCTATCGTGACATGAATTGGTGTAAGGCGGGTACCCTTTAAGCTATTGGCAATAAGCCTAGCAATTGATCTTCCATAATCTGAAAGGTCTAAGAACTGATATGACTGTGGTAACTTCGACAAACTGGCTTTTACTATTAAAACAAAGCGATTGGCTCTATTAAGAATTATTAAGCCCCTCGCGAACTTAAACTGAACCTCCGATTAACTAGAAGCTATTCGTAAAGTTCGTGAAAAGTCAAATTATTTCACTTATCTAAGGCTTTAATAATTCTAGAGCCTACTGAGCTTAGTTTTTTTGGTGTTCTCGGATCACCTTTTCGGGCCGGGGCGGAGATTGAATGTCGAATGTTTAATTTTCACTAGAAGCTAGAAAAAGCTACTTCTTTTTCTTCTTCTTACGTCTATTGTCGATAGAAGATTCTGCTTCGCGCATTAGTTGCTTCCAATTGTCTGAAGTGTCCTCAGTGGTATCGAGAATCAATTGATATTCTCCTTTGGTGATGGCTACGCGTTGGATGCTTTTGCCTAATGCTTCTTCAATTTCGGCTAGTTGTTCTTTTTCTTCCGTACTGCAGAAGGAGATGGCTTGGCCTTTTTCGCGTCCACGTCCGGTGCGGCCTACACGGTGTACGTAGTTATCGGAAGACTCAGGGAGGTCATAGTTAATGACGAAATCAACATTAGGCACATCAATTCCTCGGGCACTAATATCTGTGGCGATCAGTACTTTTAGCTCTCCACTTCTGAAGCGTCTCATCGTTTGCTCACGTTCGGCCTGAAGCTTATCGCTATGAATCGTATCGGAATCTAACTTCACACGTGCTAAGGCTTTTTTTACACGTTCGGCCCTCACTTTTGTGCGCACAAAAACGAGTATTTTCTTATCACGATCATTGTTGATCATGTTTTCAAGAAAGAAGCGTTTATCATCCATCTCCACATTCGCGACCGCGTGTTCGATGTTTTTAGCCACAGGATCCTTCGGGGAGATCTGAATTCTTATGGCATTGGTGACCAGAGAGTAGGCTAGTTTTTTAATCTCATCATTAATGGTGGCTGAGAAAAATAGTGTCTGTCTTCTTTTCGGAAGGTGATGCATTAAGTCTCTTATGTCCTTAATAAAGCCAAGATCAAGCATATGATCTGCTTCATCGAGCACTAGTATTTCAACTCTACCGAGCTTCAAAGCACCTTGACTTACCAAGTCGAACATACGGCCAGGTGTGGCGATCAATATGTCGACACCTTTTGCCAACTGTTTAATCTGAGGCTCTTGTTCTACACCACCATGGATGCAAAGCATGTCTAAGCGTGTATGCTTACCGAGGGTATTGAAAACTTGCTCAATCTGTAAGGCCAACTCATGAGTAGGGGCCATCACAAGGCATTTGACGCCATCGGGTCTGAATTTGCCTGATTTTCTTTCTTGAAGAATATGAAGGATAGGAATAGCAAAGGCAGCAGTTTTTCCTGTGCCAGTTTGGGCAATCGCCAATACGTCTTCTCCTTTTAGAATAGGAGGTATGGACTTGTATTGGATATCAGTCGGCTTTTTATAGCCAAGCTTATTGATACTTGTTTTAATGCCATCGGCTATGCGGTACTCTTCAAACTTCATCGTGCGCAAAGATATCGATTATAGCTTGATATGAATTGTAATCTTTTTTGTCTTCTAAAGTTTTTCAGGTTTGATTTGTACATGGTCAAATTCGCACGACTAGTCATGTTTGTGGGTTGTCTTTTCTGGACTAACCATAGTTACGGGCAAAAAGGAAAATACCTTGATGTTGACACTACGAAGTATATCGTTTGGGATGAGGATAGACCGATTACCTGGGACGATTATCCAATACAAGGTGAAGCATTTGAATTTTCTCAAGCCTTAACCGCTGTAATTCATTCAGTAAGGGGAGGTATAAGTAAAGGCAAGCCAAAGTTTGAGGTCTATGTACTGTTTAAGCGAGAAGATTCATGGACTACTGATAGAATCGATTCAGCGTTATTCGCACATGAAAAGCTACACTTTGACATCGCTGAAATGTATGGTAGAATGGTAAGGAAACAAATTGCTGCTTTGGGGAAGCAAGGGGTTAAAGATTTGGCGGAATACCGAAAATCAATCAAATATTTATTAGCTGAGTTTAAAACGAAGTCATTTGAGTATGACGAAGAAACTAACCATGGTATGACGGATGATGAACAAGCCAGATGGCAAAACTTCGTTTCTTCGGAAATGCAACGTTTGCACAAGTATAGGTAAATATTAATATATGTAATTATATTAATGTAATATACTCTATGTAGGAACAATTATCTTGTTTCGAGGTTTCAATATGTGTTCCTTTTGCATTACTTTAAAGGTTGTAATTGACTGAAAAAGTGGAAGAACCAGTAGTAAAGGAGTATGCAAATGGAGAGGTGACCATTCTATGGAAACCTCAGGAGTGCATTCACTCAGGTGTTTGTCTTAGAGGATTGCCGAAGGTTTTTAACCTGAAACAAAGGTCTTGGATCAATATGACTGAGGCAACTTCTGAAGAAATTGTTATGCTGGTTCGGAATTGTCCTTCAAAAGCCCTCTCCATAAAGGGCTTAAGGTTCAAAGAAGAGGACAAGAGTGATCATGAAATCACATTGATTCACGGAGGCCCATTAATTGTCAAAGGTGGTGCGACCGTGATGAATAGAAAGAATACCGAAGTTTTTCATGAGACTGTATCGTTTTGCAGATGTAATCGGTCCAAAAAATTTCCTTATTGCGATGGCACGCATGCTCAACCCAAAGAAAACTAATTATGGCTATTACCATTAAAGATATTGCTTCTGCTCTTCGCATTTCCCCATCAACGGTTTCTCGGGCCTTGAATGATCACCCGAATATCAGCGAGGAGACTAAAAAGTTAGTTTCTGCTAAAGCCAAGGAGATGAAGTATCAGACGAACTTCATTGCTGCAGGTCTAAGAACGAAAAAATCTAATTCCATTGGAATCTTAGTGCCACATATCACGAGTTCATTCTTCGCAAAGGCCATTGATGGTATTCAAAAGATCGTGAGCGATAATGGCTATTTCACAATTATCTGTCAATCGAATGAAGACTTTGACAGTGAGGTCGCCCAAATCCGTTCTTTACTATCGTGTAAAGTTGAAGGCGTAATTCTTTCACTTTCAAGTCAAACAAAGAACTATGAGCATCTCGAAATGCTCGAAGCTTATGACACTCCCTTTATTTTCTTTGACCGTATAGCGCCAGGTTTTGATATGCCAACAGTTGAGGCCAATGACTTCGCTGGTGGTTTTCAGGCTGTAGAACACCTAATCAAACGCGGCCGAAAGAGAATAGCTCATTTGGGTGGTCCTGGAATGCTAGGCATAAGCAAGAGTAGGTATGAGGGTTATATGGAAGCCCTTAAGACTTACGACTATGAAATCAATGATGCCTTCGTGGAGTTCACAAAACCAGAAGAAGATCATGGGGCTATTATCGAAAAGATGTTTGCTGACCCTAAGAAGGGCCCAGACGCACTCTTTACCTTTAGTGATGAGCTAGCCGTAGAGGCCATTCTTAAACTCAAGAAAATGGGTTTAAATGTACCTAGGGATGTGTCTGTGGTTGGTTTTGGAAATAGTAATTTGTGTGAAATAGTAGAACCACACTTAACAAGTGTTACGCACGAGCCCGTTCAAATGGGAGAGGCAGCTGCAGACTTGCTTTTCAAGGTAATTCAGAAGAAACATATTCCTCCACACCTCAAGAACCTTAAGTTTGATTCTAGGGTAATTATCAGAGATTCATCAAGATAATTAAAAACGAAGTATAAAATCACTGAGATTATCCTTGCGCTCAAGAAGCAATTTCTTTCTGACGCGATAACGTCCTATTTCAACTCCACGAACTGAAATGTTCAATAGGTTTGCTATCTCTTTCGTATTCAGGTTCATCCTGATGTAAGCACTGAACCTCAGCTCTTGTGGCGTCAGTCCTGGGTAAGCTTCCTTCAGGCGGGTGATGAAATTACCATGTACTTGATCGAAGTTGTCTTGAAACTGTTCCCATTCTTCGCCAGAGGCCAAGTCGCGGTCAATTGATTTGACGATTCTACTCAGCTGAGTGATGTGCTGCTTTTCCTCTAATTCTTTGTTTATGTTCTTAAGGGTATTCTTAATTTGGTTCAGCAGCTGGTTTTTTTGAATCAAGTTCATCGCTGATGAGGTGAGGGCTTGACTTTTAAGCCCAACCTCGGTAGTCAGTTTTTCATTCTTAAGTTTAATAATTTCCTCTTCTGATTTTAAGGTGATGTGCTCGATCTGGGATTCTTTTTCTTTAATCTCTTCATTCTTTATACTTTCCAAGTTAATAGCATTCTTCTTGTGCCGAGCATCTATAGTCTTGAAGCCAGTGAATAGGAGCATAAGTATTCCAGTACCATAAAATGCATAAGCAAATGTTGTACGATAGATAGGGGGCTTGACTTCAAATTCATAAGTAATAGGGTTGGTTTCTTGGTCAAATATATTCTTTGCACGTACAGCGAAGGTGTATGTTCCTTCTCTCAGATTTGTATACTCTTTGAAGTTTGTCCTCGTCCAGTCAGACCAATTATCGTCATATTGGTCCAGTTTGAATTGATAATAGACTTGAGTACCACTTTCGAAATGAGGTGCTGCAAAACTAAAGGCTAGAGAGTTTTGCGAAAACTTTAATTGTATGGGACCTTCTTCTTGAGCAGTCGTGCGATGTCCGTAATTCAATACTGAATCAATCTTTCCAGAGTTCTTGATAGACCTGAATAGTACATTAAAATCATCACTCTTAGGCATATCCTTACTTCTTGAATAGTGAATGAAACCCTCACGGGCACCAATAAGAATGTTATCATTATCGATTACAGTGATGTTACCTAGGTCATCGTTTAAAAGGTTTTGGATCTTATTAAAAGGAGTAGTAGAGAGGTCGTAATCAAAATCTCCTTTGGGCTTAAGCACCCCTAACTTATTAGCCTCAATGAAATAGATGTTCCCAATTTCATCTGTTCCCATATCAACCATAGATGATTCTATGCCCAAAAGTTCATTGAAGCTATCTAAAGGTTCGAACGTGTCTTTTTCATTATTGTATTGATAGAATCCACTTTCAGAAGTAAATATGAGTCGGTTGTTTAGTTTAAAAACGTTGATGAGTACATTGGAGGGAAACCCGTTTTCACTGTTATAAAGCTTCACTTCTTCTATGGTTGACCAGTCTTTTGATAGTGTAAGTCGAAATGCTCCTTTGTAGCCCTGTGTTACCCAGAGATATTCATCATCAAACTCCATAATACGTGAGGATTCACTGAACCCTTCGATCTTCGTAAAATCAGGTTTTTTGGTGTTGGACAAATCGAATCGATTCAAGCCTAGATAGGTTCCTTCAATAGCGATGTCCCCGTTGGTTGGGTTTTGCTTAAATACCCAAGCACCTTTCTCTTTATTAAGGAGTTGAGCTGTTTGGTTTTTGATTTCCATTGCGCCATTGTGGTGACCGATGAACAACCGGTTTCCAATACGTTGTATAGAATAGACCTGTCCGGCAGTGCCTTCAATGAGTTTGATATTTCCATCCTTTAAAAGGTAAAGTCCATTGTTGGTACCAAAATATGTTCCTTCAGGCGTGTTTAAAGCGGCATATCCTGAGCCGCTTAAGTTCAACTTTTCATTGATGAGAGTGAAAGGGGAGTTGAGGTCAACTCTCGCAATTCCATTGTTTAGTGTCAGCCATAGGTTGCCTTGCAAATCCTCATAGATAAAATTCACAGTCCTATCTCTTAGCCCGGTGGATTGGTCGATCTGATTGATCACTTCTCCTTCCTTATTGATGATAATGAGCCCTCCGTTTTGAGTACCGAGTGCTATTTGACCACTAGATAAGCGAGTCGCATAATTAATGATTAGCTTTTTTAGGTCAAGCTTAGCATCTGCTTCAAAGGACTTTATCACACCATTGTTATAGGTGAAAAGGCCATAGTCAAATGTGCTGATTAGCCATTGCTGATTATCATAGTTAAAGACGTTTGATATTCTTTTGTCTCTGAAAAACTCTCCATTTGGCACCAAGTGTAAGGCATCTCCTTGGAGCTTTGACAGTCCTTTTCCCCATTCTTGTGTATACAATTCATTATTGTGTAGGAAAGAAACTTCTAACGGGTAGTCTGAAGTTACTACTTGTAAACTACTGCCATTATAAACGAAGATTTCTGAGAATGTGCAGAAATATACGAGCTCGTCTTGCCCATAAATTTTCCAGGTCTCATCAAAATCACGAAAATCTTCAGCGAGAGAATCAGCCAGTGAGGTGTACACTAACTTGCCAGCCTTATCAGGCGAAAAGTATCCGAAATCTCTTTGGGAGCCTACATAGATCTTTTCATTTTGATCAATAAAGATACTCCTCACTTTGGTTCTATTTGGGACAGCATACTTCTCCCAAGAATGCCCATCGAACTCTAATAGCCCCATGTTATTTGCAACATAAAGCATTCCTTCGCTTTGTTGAATAATAGACCAATTTTGAATACCAGCATTGTATTCCTCAGGTCCATAATTTTGGATAATAGGGAGGCCTTCTAAGTCATTATTCTGTCCCATTAAACTGGAGCTGAATAAAGTCAACAAAATTAATAGGGTGCTGAATAATTTCATTTGAGGGTTGAGTAAGTAGAATATGGACTACTACGGTTGTGTAACGGCCTAAATTTATTGTATAAATAAGTAATTCATAAAAATGCTTAAAAATACATCTAAACCCAATAAATATCTTACTTGATGAATTATTGATGTATATAATTTCAATCGTTTGATGTGTTCTTGTGTAAGAGGTTTCTTTGTATTGCTGGTTAATGTTCAAGACCTTAACACAAAAAATAACACTATGAAAAATAAATTTTTATCAAGCTTAATGTCATTAGCATTGCTAGTGGCAGTCGCATCATGCGACAATGGAAACGCAGATTTCTCTGTCGTTGATACTGATCCAACTGTAGAAATTGGAGCATTGACTGGTATAGTAGAAGGAGAAACTTTTACTGCCGCCTTGACTTTCGGTGATGGTGCAGAAGGTAGTACTGTAAGTACTTTAGCCAGCGGAAGCTGGAGCATTACATCTGGTGGTGCTGAAGTTGCATCTGGCACATTAGCTCCTTCAGGAGACAACTGGACAGGCTCTCTTTCAGCTACAGGACTTGTAGAAGGAGATCATACTTTAACTGTTACTGCTACAGATTCAAATGGGAACACTGGTTCTGCTTCTACTGACTTTTCAGTTGTTGGTGCCGTAGCAGACATCACAGGTACATGGATCATCAAACCAGCAGCAGGTTCTGTTAGGGTTGGATCAAATTCAGGAGATGGAAACTTTTTTAGTTTTCCAGCAAATTTTGTGACTGACAGAGCATGTTATTATGACGATACGTATACGTTTAATTCAGATGGTTCTTTCGTTATCGATATGCAAACCCAAACGTTCTTAGAAGATTGGCAAGGTACTAACTTTGCTTGTGGTGCTCCGGCAGCACCTTATGTTTCTGGAACTTACGGTTACTCTTTCAACGGTCAGACTATGGTTGTGACGGGTGCTGGTGCTTTCATCGGTCTTCCTAAAGTGCACAATGCTGGGGAACTTCCAAATGTTGCTCAGGTTGGAACATCAATCACTTATGAAGTAGCTTCTGCTACTACTACTACAATGGACCTTAGAATCCGCGTTGGTGGTGCTGGTGCTGGATGGTGGACTTATGAGCTTATTAAGCAATAAGACGAATTTATAAAACGCCTGCTCTCCTGTGAATTTATTCATAGTGTAGGGTGGGTGTTTTTTTATATCCAATATTCATGAAAGAACTGCTAAGAATAAGTTGTCTCGGAATAGTACTTGCTATTATGTCATGTGGTAGCTCAGGAGAAGCAACTCCTGATGATGACGGTTCCGACACTGGGGTTATTATTCCAAGTACCGGTTTTACATCTCCTACTTCTTACCCAAATAGATCCTTAGTTTGGGAAGATGATTTTTCAGCCACTACTATTAATCAATCTGATTGGACCTTTGAAACCGGTACTGGTGATAATGGTTGGGGTAATAACGAGCTTCAGAATTATAGAGCAAACAATGCTTACACCCAAGCGGGGCATTTAATCATAGAAGCAAAAGAAGAAAGCTTCCAAGGAAGCGATTATACATCCGCTAGGATGGTAACGCTAGGTAAACGAAATTTTCGATATGGTAGAGTAGACATAAGAGCTGTATTACCAAAAGGTCAAGGGATTTGGCCAGCATTTTGGATGCTCGGCTCTAACTTTACGACTGTTGGATGGCCTGCATCTGGTGAAATTGATATCATGGAAATGATCGGTGGTAGTGGACGCGAGAATACTACTCATGGTACTGTTCACTGGGATAATTTTGGACAGCGTGCTCAATTTGGTGGAAGCGTAACACGTACGAATGGAACATTTAACGATGAGTTTCATGTATTCTCCATAGAATGGACCGCTTCTCGTATCTCCTGGTATGTGGACGAACAGCAGTTTCATTCAATTGACACCACACCCGCAGAGCTTGACGAATTTAGAAACCGTTTTTTCTTTATTTTTAACTTAGCGGTTGGTGGTAATTGGCCGGGATCTCCTGATAATACGACCACCTTCCCACAATATTTAATTGTAGATTACATTCGGGTCTTTCAGTAGATCCTTCTTTTTTAATTAACCTCTACCAATGAAAAGTCAATCAGGATTTACTTACAAAGTAGCAGCAATTGTTGCACTTGGCGGTCTCTTAATGGGATTTGATGCATCTGTTATTTCAGGTGTAAATAAATTTGTTCAGATAGAATTTGATATGTCCGATGCTCAGCTTGGGCTGTCGGTTGGGTCTTTAACCTTTGTGGCTGCTGTCGCAATGTTGTTTTCTGGTGCTATTAGTGATCGTTTTGGTCGTAGAGTAGTATTAAAGGCTTGTGCAATCATTTTTACAGTTTCCGCTTTCGGATCTGCACTAGCACCGAATTTTACTTTATTCCTAATCTTCAGAATGCTCGGAGGAATAGGAGTTGGGGCCTCCCTTATTTTGGCTCCCATGTACATCGCTGAAATAGCGCCCCCGAAGATCAGGGGAACAATGGTGTCTTTCAATCAATTGAATATCGTTGTGGGTATTTCTTTGGCATTCTTTACCAATTATCTCATCCTGTCCTTGGGAGATTCAGATGCTACTTGGGTAGAAAGCCTTGGTATTGGAGAGAACAATTGGCGATGGATGTTAGGCCTTGAAGCCTTGCCGGCAATCTTATACTTCTTAGGCCTTCATTATGTGCCGAGAAGCCCAAGATGGTTATTGATGAAAGGTAAGAATGAAGAAGCAACTAAGGTGATGAAGATGTTTGTCAGCGAAGAAGCTGCTGCCGCAGATATTGCTGGCGTAAAGCAAGCACTCTCTGCAGACGAAGGCAAGCCTAAGGCTCCTTTAAGCGCATTGTTTAAGCCTGCTATGGGGCTCGTTTTAATGATCGGTTTAGTGATTGGTATTCTACAGCAGATAACCGGAATTAATTCTGTTTTCTTTTATGCTCCAATGATTTTTGAACAAACAGGTGGCGGTACTGATGCAGCATTTCAACAAGCGATTATTGTTGGATTAGTTAATCTTGTCTTTACCATCATTGCAATGATTTATATTGATAAGTTAGGTCGTAAGAAGCTGCTTGTATTTGGGGTCACTGGTATTGCAATATTCATGTTTGTGATCGCCTATGGTTTCAATCAAGCCACTTATGAACTAAAGGAAGAAAATCTAATCAACTTGTCTGAAGCTGTAGATGTCAATAAGCTACAAGGAATTGTTGGAAACCCTTTTGACAATGATGTTGATTACAAGATCGCTTTGCGAGAGGCTTTAGGCCCAGAACAAGCAAAAATTTATGAATCAGAGCTAATTACAGCTGCTATTGATATGAATCCAACGCTGATTTTAGTGGGGATTTTAGGGTTCATCGCCTCATTTGCCATCTCACTAGGACCAGTCATGTGGGTGTTGTTTTCAGAACTATTTCCACTGTCCATCAAAGCGGTTGCCATATCCTTTGTTGGATTCGTTAACTCCATGGTGAGTGCAGGTGTACAATCGGTATTCCCTTGGGAACTATCAACAATTGGAAGTTCTATGACCTTCCTGATTTATGGAGTTTTTGCAGTCTTTGGATTGGTGTTCATCCTTTGGAAGGTTCCTGAAACGAAAGGAAAGAGTTTGGAAGAATTAGAAAGAATGTTAGTAAAAAATTAAGCCAATGAAATTCGTAAAGTACACATCGTTTTTGACTATAATGGCCATTTGTTTTGGCTGCGGTTCACCTTCACAAGAGCAAGCGGATAGTAGCGCTGACATTGTGTTTGAAGTAGAAGATTACAAGGAGTCTTCAGGCAGTGTTGATAAAGGGCAGACTAGCATTTCATCTACGGGTGATGCTTGGGTAAGCTTTGAAGTCAATGTGCCAACTGTTGGGCGCTACAAAACTGAGGTTTTTGCAAAAGGTACCGGTTCAGCTTGGGTAGAAGACTACCATGACAATCCTGATGGAAGAACCTATAACATCACTGGTGCAATGATGTCAGATAGCCAAGACTTTGCTTTAGTAGGTAAAGAGGGTAGCCCATTGAATACTGGTATCCACCAAATGAAACTTCATCTTTCAGGTGAGGTGGAAGTGGATCGTGTTCAGTTCACTAAAATGATTGATCATGAAATGACTCCTAAATCTATGACGCAAAGCGTAGTAGGTTCTGAATGGAAAATGGTTTGGTCGGATGAGTTTGATGGAGAAGGTGCACCTGATAGATCAAAATGGACCTATGACGTAGGAAACTGGGGTTGGGGTAATAACGAGCCTCAGTACTATACAAAGGATCGTAGAGAGAATGCAAGGCTAGAAGATGGTAACTTGATCATAGAAGCGCGTAAGAATGATATGGGTGAAGCATGGACTTCTGCCAGGCTAACCACACGTGGTAAAGTGAGTTTCCTTTATGGTAAAATTGAGTTTCGTGCCAAATCTCCATCTAAAGATGGTACTTGGGCAGCCGGTTGGTTACTAGGGGATGATTATCGAGATGAATTATCTTGGCCATATTGTGGTGAAATTGATGTACTAGAGAACATCGGTAGTGAAATTGATGACGTGACGGGTAATGGTATCAATCATGCTTCTTGTCACACTAGAACCTATTACTTCAAGGAAGGAACACATATCACTGCTGTAAAAGAGGTTGAAGACATGACCAACACATTCCACACATATTCAATTGAATGGACACCTGAAGGCATTAAAGCCTATTTGGATGGTGAATATTATTATACCTATGATAAGACAGCGGACGATTTAGAATGGCCATTTGCTAAGCCTCAAAACCTAATCGTAAACCTTGCCATGGGTGGTGGGATGGGGGGAGCCATTGATCCAAGTATTGAAAGCCAACAATTTATCTTGGACTATATTCGGGTTTATGAGTTAGCGGAATAGATTTGATTTCCCATTTGTCACAATTACAAAGGATTTAAAAGCCAAAGTCATTTCGACTTTGGCTTTTTCTTGTAGTTTTGAGTTGTGTAGAAACAATGAAATGGGGGAAACATTATTTGTTTATAACACATCAGATGTCATTAAGTAGTAAGTACGTGAAACTTCTAGGGTTAGCTATGTACGCAGTGGTTTTTAGCCTGTTCCTTTCAGGTTGTAACTCTAAAGGATCAAAACTAGTTTGGTCTGACGAATTCGATAGTGCGTCACTGGATAGCGAGAGGTGGACTGCCGTGATTGGTGATGGCTGCCCAACACTTTGTGGATTTGGTAATAGCGAACTTCAATATTACACCAGTAATGCTGAAAATATCAGGTTAGAAGATGGAAAGTTGATCATTACGGCTCTACATGATTCTATTCAAAACAGTGCGTACTCTTCTGCAAAATTAGTAACAAAAGATAAAGGTGAATGGCGCTACGGACGCATTGAGGTCAGTGCAAAACTACCTCAAGGTCGTGGTACATGGCCAGCCATTTGGATGCTTCCGACTGAAAAAAAGTATGGAGGGTGGCCAAGAAGTGGGGAGATTGATATCATGGAGCATGTTGGTTATAACCAAGGAATGGTCTACGGCACGGTCCACACACAATCTTTCAATCATATGATGGGAACACAAAAGGGAGATTCAACGCTAATTCCTAATGCTTCAGAAGCTTTCCATGAATATGCTATAGAATGGAAAGAGGATAAAATTGAGTGGTTTATCGACGGAGAGAAGTACCACACATTTAACAATACTGCGAAAAATTCAGATGATTGGCCATTCGATCATCCGTTTCACATAATTTTAAACTTAGCTGTAGGCGGTAATTGGGGAGGGTCTAGAGGAATAGATAATTCTATCTGGCCTCAATCCTTGATAGTGGACTATGTGCGTGTTTATACTTTTTAATTTGACTCAACCTTAAAATATAGATATGGTAGATTTAATAGGGCTCGATTATGCAATAATAGCGGGCTACTTTGTGTTAGTCTTCGGCATTGCCGGTTGGGCTACTTTCAAAGAGAAGGTAAATGCATCTTCTGCAGATTATTTCCTTGGAGGTAAGAATGTAGGTTGGTTCGTTATTGGGGCTTCATTATTCGCTTCTAACATTGGTTCGGAACACTTAGTGGGCCTTGCTGGCTCTGGAGCTAGTTCAGGTGTAGCGGTAGGGCAATTCGAAATTCTTGCTGGTTTTATGTTACTCTTATTGGGTTGGGTATTCGTGCCTTTTTACGTACGAAGTGGCGTTTATACCATGCCTGAATTCTTAGAAAAAAGGTATTCACCAGGAGCAAGGACCTACCTCACATGGGTTTCAATAGCCGCCTATATACTAACTAAAATATCCGTAACAATTGCGGCAGGGGCGATCGTGTTTACAGCAATTGGTGTTTCCTTTTGGACAGGAGCACTGATCATAGTTGTTGCGACAGGAGTTTACACCATTTTTGGAGGGCTAAAAGCAGTACTCTATACAGACATGATTCAAATGTTTGTGCTGATTGGCGGATCAATTGCCGTTACAATTTTTGGACTGAATGCCTTAGGAGGCTGGGGTGAATTACGCGCTACTGTAGGAGATAGCTACTTTGATATGTGGCAACCAATGGATCATCCAGATTTCCCATGGACAGGTATTTTGTTTGGAGCACCTATATTAGGAATCTGGTATTGGTGTACTGATCAGTACATCGTTCAAAGAGTGCTGTCGGCTCGAAACATTGACCAAGCTAGAAAGGGAACAATTTTCGGTGGGTTTTTAAAAATGTTACCACTTTTCTTATTTGTAGTACCAGGAATTATAGCTTATGCATTATCTCAAAAAGGACTGCTTGAACTAGAAAGTAATGACCAGTCACTGATTGTTATGGTAAAGGCCATGGTGCCTGCGGGGCTGAGAGGCTTAGTAATTGCTGGATTACTGGCAGCTCTTATGAGTTCGTTGTCATCAGTGTTTAACTCATGTTCTACAATATTCACCATTGACGTCTATAAGCGTTGGAAACCAGAAACGAGTGAGAAAAACCTGGTTAGAATAGGTCAGGCAGCCACTATTGTAATGGTAGGCATTGGGTTGGCATGGATTCCTTTCATGCAAAATGTGAGCGATTCACTCTTCGTCTATCTCCAAAGTGTACAAGGATATATTTCTCCGCCTATTGCGGCAGTTTTCTTGCTTGGAATTTTCTTTAAAAGACTTAATGCTCAGGGTGCAATGGCATCTCTAATGACGGGCTTAGTATTAGGAGGGGCTCGCTTTATCCTAGAACTAAATAAGGAAAGTTTGTCAGGCTTTATATTCGACTATGCAGATATTAACTTTCTACATTTTGCCATCTTCTTGTTCGTAATTTGTAGTGCAGTATTGGTGATTGTAAGTTTGATGACGCCTGCTCCACCTGCTGAAAAAACAGATGGAATTACCTACGAACGCGGTGTGCAAACGGAATCAGGGAAAAAGAAGCTCGATACTTTGTTAACTATTGTACTTATTGCGATTATCGCAGCGCTTTGGATCTATTTTAGCTAGACAGATATATGGATAAAAAATATAAAATAGCCGTTGTCGGGCCTATTCCTCGTGATCACATCACGACACACAGGGGTGAGGTGATCGAAAAGTATGGATGTATTACGCACCCTGTAATAGGACTTGCTCAATTGCTCAAAGATCAAGGGACTGTTTATCCAATATCCCATATTCGTAAGATTGATACGCCTCCAGTAAAAGAAATTTTCGCACCTTTTCCTGCCATTGATATAGCAGGTGTTAGCGATGAGGCAGATAGCGGTGATGTGATCAAACTTAAGTTTATCGATCAGAACTTCAGAGAAGAGAAACAGACGGCATTTATGAACCCCATTATGCCAAAGGATTTAGCACCATACATTGATTGTGATGCTTTTGTCTTTGTACCGATTACTGATCATGAGATTGTATTAGATACACTTAAGTACCTTAAGGAACACAGTACAGGAACCATCATATTTGATGGTCATGGGCCTACACATACGATGACGATCAGTGGTGACAGACATAAGAAGTTCTGGGTAGAAAGAGATTTGTGGTTGCCTTACATCGATGTACTTAAAATGAATCTAGAAGAGTCTTGGTGTACTTGGTACAAGCACGAGTACGCAGAGGACGAGCTCACAGATTTGTTAGATGATATTGGCCAAGAGCATTTAAGGCCAATGGCTGATTATATCTTAGATAGAGGCCCGAAGGCATTGATCATTACAACAGATGCCTCAGGTTGCAAAGTGTTCACGAAGGTGAATGGCAAACTTAAGGAAGAGTTTGTTCCTTCCATTTTCATGGAAAATGTAATAGATACTACTGGCTGTGGAGACTCTTTTGCAGGAGGATTGGCCTATGGTTTGATGGATGGTGGTGATAATTTCATACGCTCTGCCATGTATGCTAACGCACTAGGAGCTCAACGTACACAAGGCACTACATTCGAAGTATTCAAGTCTTTGCAAGAGACAGAAGACATGATGAAAAGTAATTACCCAGATTTCCAATGAGTTTACCAAAAGCATGCATATTCGACCTGGATGGTGTTATAGTTGACACCGTTCAAGCACATTATACTGCATGGAAAGCCATGGCAGATGAAGTAGGGGTTCCCTTTGATGAAAAGGAGAATGAAAACTTGAAAGGGGTTAGCAGGACCAACTCTATGAAGCATATTCTTTCATTAGGCAATATTGTAAAAACGGAAGAAGAGATTAAGGCATATACCAAGCGTAAAAATGTCATTTATGTCGATATCATTTCTTCAATGACGCCTGCAGATATACTTCCTGGCGTTTTAGACTTAATCGATGAGCTTAAAGCCAACGATATTGGTATGGCAATTGGCTCTGCCAGTAAAAACACACCCACCATATTGAAATGCGTTGGCTTAGATAAAATTTTCAAAGTGATTGTCGATGGCAATCAAATCACCAAATCTAAGCCTGACCCAGAAGTATTCTTGAAGGGTGCCAAGCAATTAGGATTTGCACCAGAAGAGTGTGTGGTCCTAGAGGATGCCAAATCCGGTGTGAAAGCAGCAAAGGCCGGTGGCATGAAATGCATAGGTGTTGGTGACCCAAAGGTGCTTGCAGCTGCAGATGTGGTTGTGAGCGATTTAACTACAATAGATATAGATTTCTTAAAAGCATTATATAGTAATGAAGAATTACATAAAGCATGACCCTTGGTCAATTATAGAAGAAGGCTTCGTTCCTGAGTACAACATGATTTCTGAGAGTATCTTCAGTATCGGGAATGGTATGTTCGGTGGACGCGCCAATTTTGAAGAGCAATATTCAGGTGAAACACTTCAAGGCAATTACGTTGCAGGTGTTTACTATCCAGATAAGACGCGCGTTGGCTGGTGGAAGAACGGTTATCCAGAATATTTCGCAAAAGTGCTCAATGCTGCCAATTGGATTGGGATCAATATCGAATTTGACGGAGAAGCTTTGGACCTTCACACGGCCAAAGTCTCTGATTTCAGAAGAGAATTGAATATGAAAGAAGGCTATCTTCAGCGTTCCTTTACGGCTACGCTACCTAGTGGTAAGTCGGTTTCAGTCATTACAACAAGGTTTAACAGTATGGTACGCAATCGCATTGGTGCCATTGCTTACCAAGTGACTCCGCTTAATTTCTCAGGAGAAGCTAAAATCACTCCTTATGTTGATTTTGATGTAGTCAATGCCGATTCAAACTATGATGAAAAGTTCTGGGTAGAACAATCTAAAGTAGCAAATACGGATTTCGCACACATTGTGGCCAGTACCAAAAAGACGGATTTCTGGGTAGCTACAGGAATGAGTTTCACAATTGATGGGGCATTTTCAAGTGCAGGTCGCACGGCAACTGACAAAGAGAAATATGTTGAGGTAACTGAAACAGGTAATGTTTCTGAAGGTGAGCCTTTTACCGTATATAAGTATGCCGCCAACATCTCCTCCATGAACTATGCAAAGGATGAGGTCGCTAAAGAATGTAAAAACCAAGTTGAAGTTGCTGCGTCTATTGGCTTTGATGCTTTAATGGACGAGCAGAAAGCAGCTTGGGCCGAAAGCTGGCAAAACAGTGACATTACCATCGATGGCGATGTATCCTCACAACAAGGTATCCGATTCAATATCTTCCAATTAAACCAGACCTATACAGGAAAGGATGAAAGATTGAATATAGGCCCTAAGGGGTTCACGGGTGAGAAATATGGTGGTAGCACCTATTGGGATACTGAAGCCTATTGCTTGCCTTTCTATTTAGCTACATCAGATCAGGAGGTAGCAAAAAACCTAGTAATGTATCGCTACAAACACTTGGGGAGAGCTATTGAGAACGCTGAAAAGCTCGGTTTCATCAATGGTGCCGCTTTGTATCCAATGGTGACCATGAATGGAGAAGAGTGCCACAATGAGTGGGAAATCACCTTCGAAGAAATTCATAGAAATGGTGCCATTGCCTACGCCATCTTTGATTACATCAATTACCATGGCGATAATGAATACTTGGTTGACTACGGTCTTGAAGTACTCATCGCTATTTCTAGGTTTTGGGCTCAGCGTGTTCAATGGTCGAACGCCAAGGAGCAATATGTGATGCTCGGTGTTACTGGACCTAATGAGTATGAGAATAACGTTAACAATAACTGGTATACTAGTAAAATGGCGCTTTGGACATTGAACTATACGCTAGAAGGCTTAGCGCAATTCAAAGACCACCCTAAACTAGCGGACTTACTCGAACGATTGAACTTTAAAGGTGCCGAAGAGACAGAAAGCTGGGAGCATATCCTCGAAAACATGTATTTGGGCTATGATGAGGAACTTGGTATTTTCTTACAGCAGGATGGATTCTTAGATAAGGAATTAATCCAAACTAAGGATATGAGACCTGAAGACAGACCAATCAACCAAAAATGGTCTTGGGATAGAATCCTACGCTCATGCTACATAAAGCAAGCAGATACGCTACAAGGGGTTTATCTATTTGAAGATGAGTTCGATTTTAAGACGATAGAGAGAAACTTCGATTTCTACGAACCTTTAACGGTGCATGAGTCTTCATTATCTCCATGCGTACATGGTATTTTAGCCTCTAAACTTGGGCGTAAAGAGAAAGCTTATGAAATGTACATTCGTACAGCTCGTTTAGACCTTGACGATTATAACAATGATACCGAGGACGGCTGTCATACTACGTCTATGGCAGGTACTTGGATGGCATTTGCCAAAGGGTTTGCAGGTATGAGAGTGAGAGAAGGAGAGTTGTATTTCAGCCCTTCATTGCCCGATCAATGGGAGGCTTACTCATTTAAAATCAAGTTCAGAGGACGAAACTTGACGATTTCAGCTTCTAAGGAAACGGTGACTATTAAAAATGATTCATCAGAAGAGCTAAACCTCTTTGTGTATGACCAACCACAAGCATTATCAGGAACTGCGGTGATTGAAGTACCTATAGTTTAGCCTTATTCGTTTTAAAAAGGAAAAAGCCTGTTGATCAATTGTATCAATAGGCTTTTTATTTGCCGCCATTTGAATAATGAAAGCCCTTATACCATATAATCACTATTTTTAAACTCTACTAGTTCTCGAAATATGATAAACCGAAAAGCACTTTTATCGCTGTTATTCTTCATCTCTGCCTTTGCAGTATTGGCGCAGGCTGATCTTAACAAGCTAGATCAATACATAGCTAAGGCTCAAGCGGATTGGAATGTCCCTGGAATTGCTGTTGCTATTGTCAAAGATGGTAAGGTGGTACTTAGTAAGGGCTATGGTGTCCTAGAGCAAGGCAAGACACAAATGGTTGATGAGAACTCCTTGTTTGCTATTGCTTCAAATACAAAGGCTTTTATTGCTTCGTCTATCGGTACGCTGGTAGATCAAGGCAAAATCAATTGGAAAGACAAGGTCCGTGATTACTTACCATACTTTGAATTGTATGATAACTATTCTTCATCCGAAGCCACAATCGAAGACCTGCTCTGTCATAGACTAGGATTGGGGACTTTTAGTGGAGATGTGATTTGGTACAAGTCGGACCTGAGTGCAGAGGAAGTTGTAAAGAGAGCTAAGTTCGTTCCACAAGCCTACGGTTTCCGTGATGGTTATGGCTATTCGAACCTGATGTTTATCACTGCTGGTGAAGTCATAAAAGCCGTTACGGGTAAAGAATGGCATGTATATGCCAGAGAAACATTCTTCAATTCACTAGGCATGAATAGAACAGTCACTTCAACTGATGACCTGCAGCGTACTGATAATTATGCGACACCTCATAAGGCAATCCGTGATGAGAACATTGTTATTGAATGGGCAAACTGGGATAATATGGGTGCGGCAGGAGGGATCATCTCTAGTGCCAAGGATATGGCACAATGGATGAATTTTCAATTGATGGGTACGAGCGAGGAAGGTTCAGTATTGAAGAAAGAAACACAAAATCTTATCTGGACACCTCATAATGTGTTCACCGTGAGTGAAGGACAAAAACAGGCGCGTCCTGGAAGAAATTTCAATGGTTATGCTTTGGGCTGGGGTGTTTCGGATAAGTCTGGTAGACGTATTATTTCTCATGGTGGTGGCTATGACGGCATGTATTCTCGCGTTGCCATGATGCCAGAAGAAAACTTGGGTATAGTCGTTCTAACGAATGGTATGAGAGGAATCTCTAATGCCATTACAGATTATGTCATGGATCAGTACATTAATGCACCTGAAGTCAACTACTCTGCAAATGCACTAGAAAACTTGAGTTACGGGATGTATGATAGGATTGATAACATCAAGTCGAAAAGAGTAATGGGTACTAAGCCTTCTATGGCTGAAGCAGGTTATGCGGGAATTTTCAATACGCCTATGTATGGTGATGTTTATGTCAAAAATGAATCAGGGAAATTAAGGTTAGAGTTTTCTCATGCGCCTTTACTATCAGCTACCCTTGAGCACTGGCACTACGATACGTTTGAAGTGAAGTGGGACAAGGAACATGCCTGGTTCGGCTTCGGAACAGTTCAGTTCAATTTTGATGCCCAGCGTAATATCAAAGGCATCCTCATTGATGTACCCAATGATGACATCTTCTTCCATGAGCTGGATTTAAAGAAAATCAATTCCCCAAAGACAAATAGTAGGAGATAGTTTTACTAATTCTATCAGGTGGATTGTTACACTGAATTTTTGGTTGCTAGTACTTTGCCAGTAAAATACACGCTAACTGTTGTGTTCTTCCTTCACAGCAAACCTTATAAACAACAGAACAAGTGCTGGGACTAGCGCGAACCAAATTAAAAAATTGATCAAAGAGGGCCAGCCCTCAAGTTCAGATCTATCAGAGACGGTAAGCAGCATTTCTCCTAAGGGCCCTTTTGAAAAAATTGTATTGAGAAAAAAATTCCAGCCCAAGTGTAAACCAAATGGCAATAAAATGGACTTAGTCTTAGCAAAGGCCCATGCCCATGCGTATCCCATGAGGCCAGTCCCTATGAAGATGATTAGCATGGCCGTTACATTCCCAAATACATTCATGCTGAACCAGTGATATATCCCAAAGCATATAGAGGAAATCATTAGAGCCTTCCGTTGTCCTACTTTCTCAATGAGCAGGTATAGAAATGCACCGCGAAAAACTAGCTCTTCTGTCAGGACAGATTTAAAATCCCACCAGAAGCCTATTACAACAAGTTTGAGGTTTGCTTCTGTATTCAAGACCCATGTTGTTTCCTTTAAACTGGCCTCAATGACCTGCGTTAAGGCACAAATTACGGATGAAAGGAGAAACCCAATTAGAAGTTCTTTCAGTCTTTTCGTTACGGGGTGAAAACCCAAAACATTTAAGTTCCCTTTTTTTGTGCTGTATAGGAGAGCCCAAGAGAAACCCAGTATAATGATAATGCCCAACATAGTATTGCTTATTCTAATTTGATTTCCACACTTGTAGTTGAAACAGGGTAACTAGAATTAAGACTGAGGCCCAGTAAATCAAGTATTCAAAAGTTGTTTCTGGAAATGAAGCAGATTGTACCAAGAATGCTCCAGCAAGTAAAAAAAATACTAGGCCAAAACTAATCGAAATGATTAGCCTTTTTTTAGAAGGCTGTGCTTTGCTATTGTTTTGTATTGAGTTAACTACATTAAGGAAGTCCATAGAAAAGTCCAGCGTCTTTGATAAGACTTTGAGTGTATACATTCTTGGTTTTACTTTGCCTTGCTCTATCCTCTGAATAGATCTTAAGCTTATTTTTGAAAGTTCTGCTAGTTCCTTTTGGGTAAAACCTTTCGAATGGCGCTGGTCCCTGACTACTTTGGCTATCATTTTTTTTTGATCATTGTCCATCACAAAAGTAGAATCAAAGGTCTATAGTCCATCATTCTTCGAACGACACTTAGACGCCATTTAGTAGTCAGTGCGTCTGTTTGCCTCATATTGGAATTGGGTAGAGAAGCAAAATTTTATTTATTTCCTTTAAAATCAGCCTCCAAGCCCTCAGCAATCCATTTGGCTAAGGCATCTCTATTTTCGGCATTCAGAATTCGCTTTTGATCGACTGTGTTCTTGAGGTTGCCGAGCTCTATATAGACAACAGGGGGGAGCGTGTTTCTGATTACATAGAGATTGCTTCTACTTCCTACAGTGCCCGTGTACTTGCGGTTAGGCTGGTATTCAGCATACTTCTTCTTAAACGTGGATTGCAAGTTGTCAGCGAGTCGTTTTCCGGTTTTGCTATTCTTGTGGTGGTAAAAGAAAACGTCAATCTTCTCTTTTTGGCTTCGACTGTCTACGTGAGTAACGACCAATCGCTGATACCCTTTACCATTTTGTTTGGATAGTGCATTTACCGAGGCTGTCCGTTGCCTTAGCCTTAATTTCTGACTTCTAGGAATCTTCTGATTAGGATAGTTTACTTCGTCATAATCTACTTTGAGAATGCTCTCATCTCGTATTCCATCATTCTTATCTTGAATGATCATGTATACTTCAGCGCCTTGGGCCAGTAAACTTCTTGCAAGTCGCAAGGTCACGTCATAAGCATACTCGTCTTCAGCAAGCGTCTTGCCATTTCTTTTACCTACAGCGCCTGGGTCGGGGCCACCATGCCCCGAGATCAGATAATAGGTAGCGCCTTTTAATACGTTACTTTCTATAAGTACTTTGGCATATTTTTTACCGAATAACGGGTTGTTAATCTCTTTTGCAGTAGAAGACGTATTGGCAGATTCCTTAGCCTTGGCAGGTAGGGTGTATTTTTTTCCTATGAACAGTCCGTTAGAACGACTGATGTTCTTCTTATTCAACCGAACAAACTCTTTGTAATATTGAAGAGGGTCAAAGCCGTTCTTGATAAGAATTTTATGAATGCCATCGCCAGAGACAGCCATCACAGTTTTTGGAGTCGATTGAGCGATGGAGTTATTAATCCAGAGGGCTTGAAGGATAATAAAGAGTATAAAAAGTCTTTTCACTGAAACGCCATCGCAATCAGATTCGAAGATGCTAAAATTTAAGGGTATTGTCAACCCTGTATATTAGGCACAAACTCTGAATGACTAGTTACCATGAAAAGCATAAGATGTTTTTAAGCTAATTTCTAAAGCATTTTCTTTTCTGACTACACATTAATTCGCATCTTCGCATCAAAGAAAGCCGAGATGTTTATACTTATTGTATTTGCCCTTTTCATCGCTGCCATTGCAGCTCCATTTATTCTTCCTAATAGCAAGGTGAGTTCTCACAAAAAAGATTGGGACGTTTAGTCCAAATACCTTTCAATTTTCTGTTTCCTGCCAATAAAATAGTAAAGAACTGATCCTATAACAGGGAGCAGAATAACGACTATTATCCAAACCAGTTTATTGTGGCTTTGATTGAATTCATTTCGAATGATATCTACTAATGCGACTACTACAATAATGAAGGGTAGTATATAGAAAGCGATAAGCATGAAGAACATAGGTAAAGGGCTTTAGTTGTTCGTGTAAGATTGCAATTTCACAATCCAAATCATATAGTATTATATAGGGTAGGCTCAGGCTGGTTGATGAGCACGCTGTGATCTACCAATGACAAAATATAGTGTAGCACCTAAAAGAGGTAGAAAGATAGTCACTAACACCCATATTACTTTGTTTTGTGGGACTTGAAATTCACTTTTGAGTATGTCAATTAGTGCAACTAGAATTACCAATAAAGGCAATCCAAAAATAATGAATAGGACTAGTAATTCAGTTTTCCCTGGCATTTCTAGTGTTTTTTCGTTCGCTTTAATTGACTTCTTCCCATGAGCTTGACCAGCATGTCGGCATCCGGAATCTGAGCTAATATAACACGAGCCATTACAATCAAAGGAACAGATAACAGCATACCTGCAATTCCCCAGATGTATCCCCAAATGACCAGGCCTAGAATAACAGTTACGGTATTCAGGGCAACAGATGATCCCATCATATAAGGTTCGATTACATTACCCCAAACAAATTGTGTAGCAATGAGTAAGGCGATGAAGAGTGCAAATGATCCGCCATTGTCAATTTGAATCAAGCCTAATAAAACGGGTGGTATGGTGGCTGTAATTGATCCAACCGTTGGTATAAAGTTGAGTAAGAAGGCTAAGAATCCCCAAAATAAGGCAAAGTCAATCCCGAAAATCCAACTGAGCACACCAAAGAAGAGGCCTGTGCAGAAGCTGGTAAAAAACTTCACCTTCATATAACTAACAATGGATTCCTTAACTTCCATAAATGATTTTAGCAAGCGGTCCTTGCCTTTTTGATCGTCACCTTCCAAGTAGTTGATGTACATCTCGTATTTTACAATACTACCAAGCACTGCCACTAAATAGACAGCGCAAAGAATGAAGTTGAATGTGAACGTACCAAGCTGACCTGCAACAACTCCTGAAGTGTTGAGGATAAAATCTTTGGATATAATCCTATTAAGTGCCGCTGTAAAACCATCGGCTTCCAGTTCGGTGACGCCAGGAATAAAATCGAGCTGATTCAAAATTACTTCGAACCTGACTTCCATCTGAGACAATAATTTGGCTTTTTGAGCTAAAATTTGAGTTCCAGTATCGAATACGACTAAACCAATCAGGAAGATAAACCCTAAGGTTATTATTGTAATGACAGTGATGCTAAACGTATAGGGCCAATTTTTTCTTTCAAGAAATTCAATCGCTGGCGATAATAGTATGCCAATAAACAGGGCGAAGGCCAACGGAATTAGGAGGCCAGACAAAGTTTTGATGATCACAATCAAGACGATTGCAGCGAAAATCATTAAAATATTTTTGATTATTTGTAAGTGAGATTCTATTCCTTCACCCATAGAATAAGCTTTATTTAGGTTTTATTGAACTTCAGAGTTGAAAATAGGCAAAAAAAGGTGCATTGGCATTTATGCTAAAAAATTAAGTGTGAAAGCACTTTAATATTTAGCTTTGTATCTAGACCAATCAACTACTTGATGTCATTGGAATTTGAACAACCCATAACCGAGCTTGAAGGTAAGCTGACTGAAATGAAACAACTGGCAGAAAGCAGCCAAATAGACGTTTCTGATGCTGTAGCTTCACTGGAAAAGAAAATAGAAGACCTTAAAGAGGATACGTATAAAAATTTGACTCGTTGGCAGCGTGTTCAGCTTTCTAGGCACCCTGAAAGACCTTACACATTAGACTATCTATACAATATTACTGATGACTTCGTAGAAATTCATGGCGACCGTACGGTCAAAGATGATAAAGCTATGGTAGGCGGTTTTGGATCCATTGATGGTCAGACTGTTATGTTTGTTGGGCAGCAGAAGGGAAGAAATACAAAGCAACGGCAAATGCGAAACTTTGGTATGGCGAACCCAGAAGGCTATCGTAAAGCGTTGAGACTGTTCAAAATGGCTGAGAAATTTGGTAAGCCGATCGTAACACTTATCGATACTCCAGGGGCTTACCCAGGTTTTGAGGCTGAGGAGCGCGGACAAGGCGAGGCTATCGCAAGAAATATCCAAGAGATGTTTATGCTGAAAGTCCCAGTGATTTGTATTGTCATTGGTGAAGGTGCTTCAGGTGGTGCGTTAGGCATTGCTATTGGAGATAAAGTGTTGATGTTGGAGAATACTTGGTATTCCGTCATCTCGCCAGAGTCATGTTCTTCAATTTTGTGGAGAAGCTGGGATTACAAGGAGCAGGCTGCCGAGGCTTTAAAGCTTACTGCAGATGATATGAAAGGTTTTGGCTTAGTCGATGGTATTATTGAGGAGCCATTAGGCGGAGCACACAGAGATGCGGACCGTATGTACCAAACAATCAAAAGACGCATTAAGGCTGAATTGAAGAAACTGATGGCTCAAACGAGCGAAGAAAGGATTAATGCTCGAATCGAGAAGTTCTCCAATATGGGAGAGGTGGTCGAGTAATTATAATTGGACTTAAATTTAAGACCACAGGGCACTGCTTTGTGGCCTTTTTGATTTTTGCTAATTTCAATCATAACTATTGACAATTAGAACAAATGAGGCGATCATTATGATCGGCAGTTACTATAATCTTTTGAGCTGACACCAAGTCTCTAAAAAGTCAATAATCAAAACTTGCTTGGGCAGTTGTATAGTTTAAAAGAGGAAAAACTTAGTATCTATCAGAGTACACTTGAACATATAAACACGCTTATCCCTAAATTAGAAGCCTACTTAGATTAGGAGGAAAAAATGAATCTTCATGTAATAAACACGGGTAATTTCAAGCTAGATGGAGGTGCTATGTTCGGTGTAGTTCCTAAATCACTTTGGGAGAGAACCAATCCCGCAGACGAGAAGAACATGTGTACCTGGTCCATGCGCTGTCTTTTAATCGAAGATGGTGACCAACTCATCCTTATAGACAATGGCCTCGGTAATAAGCAAGACGCTAAATTTTTCAGTTACTACTACTTACATGGCGATTCCTCACTAGACAGTTCTTTACACCAAGCAGGGTTCGATAGATCAGATATTACTGATATGTTTTTGACCCATCTACACTTTGACCATTGTGGTGGGGGTGTGGATTATGTAGGAGACAATAATGACAGATTAGCGCTTCACTTTCCGAATGCTAAGTATTGGTCAAATGAAGCACATTGGAAATGGGCTACCGAACCGAATGCAAGAGAGAAGGCTTCATTTCTTAAAGAAAATATTCTACCGATAGAAGAAAGCGGTCATTTAGAGTATGTCGACTTAAATCGCGCCTCTCCATTTACTCAGTTCGACATCCATACCGTTGATGGTCATACAGATAAGCAAATGCTTCCAAAGATTAAGTATAAGGATAAAACTATAGTCTTTATGGCAGATCTTTTGCCTTCAGTCGGCCATATTCCTTTGCCTTATGTCATGGGTTATGATACTAGACCATTGATTACACTTGAAGAGAAGAGGTCCTTCCTAGAGGAAGCTGCTGATAATGAGTATATACTTTTTCTCGAACACGATTCGGTAAACGAGTGTTGTACTGTGAAGAGAACTGAAAGAGGTGTGAAACTAGATCACACTTTCTCACTAAAAGAAATTATATAGTAATGAAGATAGGTTTAGCATTGTCTGGAGGTGGAGCGAGAGGGTTTGCTCATTTTGGCGTTTTAAAGGCTTTAGAAGAACTTGGGGTAAAGATCGATGTTGTTTCTGGAACCAGTGCAGGTTCCATCGTAGCTGCTTTCTATGCTTGCGGTTATTCTGTTGATGAAGCAAAGGATTTAGCCGCAAAGACCAATCTTTTCCAGGTAGTTTGGCCGGCTTTCAGTTGGAAGGGTGTTTTTAGTATGAGTCGAAGTGAAGAGATTTTCAAGAAACACTTTCCTAACGATGATTTCGCTACAACTAAGATTCCACTTTACGTCACTGCTACAAACCTTAATACTGGACAGGCTGAGGTCTTCAGTAAAGGAGGAATGATTAAGCCAATGATGGCTTCTTGCTGTATACCTTTCATATTTGATCCCGTTAGAATCGATAAAAATGTATATGTAGACGGTGGATTAGTCAATAACTTGCCTGCTGAAGCCATAAGAGAACAATGTGATATTGTCTTAGGTGTTAATGTTTCACCTGTATTGAATGAAGAAAAGTTAGAAGGTACAAAGAAGATGATTGAGCGAATCTCAATGGTGAGTATAAACGCAAATATGGCTAAGAGTAAAAAACTATGTGACTTAGTCATTGAACCGAAAGGCTTAAGGGAATATGGTACGTTCGATTTGAAGAGTGCCGATGAACTTTTCAAAATAGGCTATGACGCTACCCATTACATCTTTGAGACTGAAAAAAAGCTTCAGGTAATTCAAGATTTGTTGGCCTAATAGAATCGGTTATAAAGAAGCCATAAAAACACTGAACAATTTTGACTTCATTGGCGTAATAGTAGATGGTCAAATAAAAACATCGAATCAAAGTCAACCTTTTCCAAGTGTAATCGACTTATAAGAGAATAAGGTCTCAAACTGGATGCAAGAGTATTCAGTTTAATCATAACAACATACAACGGTCCCCAACAAGAGTTGGTAAACTCAATCAAAACAACACTATGCGCATACTATTTTTCACAATTTGTGCCTTGCTAATCTTTAGCACAGTAAGGGCACAGGATAAATTCACACTTAATGGTTACGTCCGCGATGCAAGTTCGGGCGAAGAGCTGATAGGAGTAACAATTCTTATTGAAGAGACTGGTAGTGGGGTTAATACCAATCCTTATGGTTTTTATTCTTTGACTTTACCGGCTGGAGAGTATAGTATTCAATTTAGGTACATCGGGTTTAAGACTAAAATAGAAAAGGTTAGCCTAACCAAAGACCTTTCTTTAAACATCGAGCTTGTAGAAGAAGTCACTGAACTTAGCGAAGTAGTAGTTACCGCAGAAAGACAAGATGTCAATGTTACCAGCATTCAAATGAGCAAGAGTGTGGTGGATATAGGTCAACTAAAGAAGTTACCCTCCCTGTTTGGAGAGCCAGATATCATCAAGAGTATTCAAATGATGCCAGGCGTTATATCTGCTGGCGAGGGTACTTCTGCCTTCTTTGTAAGGGGTGGTAGTGCCGACCAAAACCTGATCTTAATTGATGAAGCGCCAGTGTATGACCCTTCTCATTTATTTGGGCTATTCTCAGTGTTTAATGCAGACGTAATAAAGGACTCAGAGCTTTATAAAGGCGGTATACCTTCTCGCTTTGGGGGTAGACTCTCTTCTATCCTAGAGGTAAGGACGAAAGATGGTAACAATAAAGAGTTTAAAGGTGAAGCAGGTATTGGCCTTTTAGCCAGTAGTGTAATGCTAGAAGGACCTATAAAGAAGGATGAAAGCTCATTTATCATCTCTGCAAGAAGGTCTTATGTCGATTTATTCTTGAGACTTGCTAATGAGAAGAATCTGGTATATTTCTACGATGTTAATGCAAAAATAAACTGGCGCGCTAATAATAAGAACAGGTTCTTTATTGCCTTGTATTCGGGTAGGGATAATTTCAATTTTGATGGAAATTTTGGTTTCGATTGGGGTAATAACACGGCTACTTTTCGATGGAATCACCTCTTTAACGACAAGCTCTTTTCTAATACTTCCCTCATCGCCAGTTCCTTTGATTACGGATTAGGCTCACAAGACGAATCAAATGGATTTCAGTGGGACTCAAACCTTAAGGAGTTCAGTTTTAAGCAGGATTTAAACTATTTTTTCAATCCTCAACTTACCATGGACTTCGGTTATCATGTGACGTATAGAAAGTTTGCACCTGGAATAATCACACCAAGTGCTGAGTCAATATTCAGAGAAGTGGAGCTACAAAATGAGTTCGCATTAGATCATGCGCTATATGCCAGTTTACAGCATCAGTTGAGTGATAAGCTAAGTTTTGAGTATGGGGCTAGGCTATCAATCTTTCAGAATGTTGGAGCGAATACGGTCTACACTTACTTAGATCAGTTAGATAATACTAATCCGATAAGGATTGATTCCACCCAGTACGGAAGCTTCGAAAACATTAAGACCTATGTGAATTTAGAGCCGCGCTTTTCAGCAAGGTACATTCTGAATACTGAGAGTAGTTTAAAGGCGAGCTATAATCGTATGATTCAAAACACACATTTGATTTCTAGTGGTACTGTTCCTGTCCCTTTTAATACTTGGGCACCTAGTTCTACTTATTTGAAGCCTCAGGTGGCCGATCAGCTAGCGCTAGGTTACTTCAGGAATTTCAAGGACAATAGTTATGAGTTTTCAGCAGAAGCTTTTTACAAAGACATTAGCAACGTTACCGACTTTGCAGACAATGCCAGTATTTTCTTTAATGATGATTTATCAACTGAGTTTAGACAAGGTACTTCTGAGGCCTATGGGCTTGAGCTGATGCTACAAAAGAAAAAAGGACTACTGACAGGCTTTGTAGCCTATACCTTGTCAAGAGTGGATAGGACAGTGCCAGGCGTTAATCAGGGGCGCTCATTTTTAGCGAACTATGACCGAAGGCATAACCTGAACATTGTAGGGACTTATGATTACAGCGATAAATGGACATTTGGTGGAAGCTTTACCTATGGCACTGGTCGCCCTTTGACCTTGCCTTCGGGTTCTTATGAGTTTGGTGACGGTCAGATTGCTGATATCATTACGGAGCGAAATGGTTTTCAGCTACCGGATTTCCATAGGGTAGATTTAAGTGCCACTTTGGTGCCTAGAAGAAACAAGGGTAAGAAGTATGAGACTTCATGGATTTTCTCACTTTATAATGTCTATAGTCGAAAGAATCCATTCTCAATTTACACGAGAGTCGCCTTGGATGATGATGATAATGTGATTGGAGACGGCACTGAGAAAGAAGCGCGTCTAATCTATCTATTTCCAATACTGCCTTCAGTAACCTACAATATCAATTTCTAAGCCATGGAAAAGCATTCAAAATATATCCGTACCCTGTTATTCATCTTTGCAGCTGTCATATTCACGGCTTGTGAAGAAACGATAATCATCGAAACTGGAGACCTTGATGAAAGGGTTGTGATTGAGGGGCTAGTGACAAATCAAGAGAATCACTATGTGAAAATTACGAGAACACGATCGTTTTATTCAACGGGCCCTGCAGAGGCCATTGAGAATGCCTTAGTAAGGGTATCTGATGATATAGGGAATACCTATCAGTTTGTACACAACCCTAACGGCAACCTTACTGAGAATGGCTTCTACTACCCAGTAAATAGCTTTCAAGGGCAGGTGGGTGCTATCTACGCTTTAGATGTTCAGGTAGATGGAGAACAGTATACTGCACAAGAAGAGTTGCTGCCCGTGACTACCATTGATTCATTGACTGTTATTATTAACCGGGAGGAGCTTGAAGATCCAGACGAGGAGGGACGATTCTTTAATGTATTGTTCTATGCTTCTGAGCCACAGGGCAGAAAGGACCAATACCTGTTTAAGTTTTACCGTGACGGAGAGATCGTTAGAGATTTTCCAACCGATATTTATTTTACGGATGATGCACTGTTGGGTGAACGAATTGATGATTTAGAGATTGCTGGGTTTTATGCCGAAGGAGATCTGGTGACTGTAGAGATGTATAGTTTAACGCAAGAGGCTTATGTCTTCTATTCTGACCTCTTTAACCTCTTGAATAATGATGGAGGCTTGTTCAGTCCGCCACCAGCGAACCCAAGAACAAACTTGAGTAATGGGGCTATAGGCTATTTTCAGGTAAGTTCAATTGATTCTGAAGATAAGTTAATAGTTGATCCGGGATAGTTGGAATTATTGATTCTGGTCTAGCTTAACCGGGCTCATTTCATCTTCCTTCCAAATCCCACGTTTTTTCAAAGACTCAATCGCATTGGCGCTCATTGAACGAAGATCTTGATATATTTCTTCCCGTAACTTGACGAACTTGGGATTATTACCCATTGCAAGAAATGCCATATTAAGCTCTAGTGTTTGAGGGGTGTGAATCTTATCATAATCATCAAAATATAATTCTCGGAAGTAATCTATGGCCTTGTCCTCGTCAGTTACTGCAAAGCAGGCAAAATGAGCATACTTGTACTCGATTTTTTTATCCTCTTCCATTTCAAGGTCAACTGTATAATCGCAGATCTTAGTCTTTAAAGAATCATAATCTTCCTGCTTCCCATTTGCTTTTAGAAGAGCCGCATATTCCAGTGCATTTAAACTTTGATAAGGTTCTTCAAATTTCAAAGTATCACTTAAGTAAGTTGAATCAGATTTGATGTAATTTAATAGGGCATCTTCAAAGTCCTCATTCTCAAAACTTATTATAGACCGGATATATGCCTTATTTCTTTCATCAAAAAATTCATTCTCGGTATCCTCCTTCAATATTTTCTCTGCA
>Ga0222675_1000091_pt1 | contig 53521 bp, 34 predicted proteins | sample AntAcemetagen868_FD_179818 | JGI IMG/M metagenome (GOLD analysis project Ga0222675, IMG submission 179818) | Saline water microbial communities from Ace Lake, Antarctica - #868 | ecosystem: Environmental > Aquatic > Non-marine Saline and Alkaline > Saline | place: Antarctica: Ace Lake...
ATATATCACTGAATATTCTTAAATTAGATAAATCGTTAAAACAATCCCTTAAGCTAAAACGATACAAAGCTGCCCTAGACGACGACTTTAGAGAACAATTACTCAAAATTTAAAGTCGATTGCCCTGGATAGTAGAGACTTAAACATCCACTATTTTAAAAAAGTAAGACATTTATTTTACCAAATCTAACTAGCTTCGTATATTAATGAAACGACTCATAATCATCTGTTTTTTAGGTATTGTTGCTCCTTTGTTTGGGCAAACCAAATACACCTTGGATTCTACTGTATTAACCTCTAGAGTAGTTAAGGATTCTCTAGATATCCCTTGGGAAATAATCTGGGGCCCTGATAATCATATATGGACTACTGAACGCTTTGGAAGAGTGAGTAGAATAGATCCTGTAACGGGTAAGCAATATGTTTTACTAGATATTTCAAATGACGTTTACCAGCAGTCGGAAGCAGGAATGTTGGGCATGGTTTTACATCCAGATTTTAATAATACACCACATGTTTTTTTGGCCTATACTTATTTAAATGGAAACAGTATAAGGGAACGAATGGTGCGGTATACGTATGATGGGTCAAAACTAATACCTGCCGACACTTTGATTGAAAACATTATTGGAAATACAACGCATATTGGCTGCCGATTGATTTTTTTAGATGACACTACTATACTTATGAGTACTGGAGATGCTCAAAAGCAATCTTTGCCCCAAGATACGAACTCCGTGGTTGGGAAGATATTGAGGTTTAATATGGACGGAAGTATTCCATCTGACAACCCAAACCCGAATAGTTATATTTATTCTTTTGGTCATAGAAATGCACAAGGCATTTGGTTAGCACCAAATGGAAAGGTTTACAGTTCGGAGCATGGTCCAACAGCTGATGATGAATTAAATATACTTAAGCCCAATCGAAACTATGGTTGGCCAGATGTTTCAGGTTTTTGTGATTCACCTCCGGAAAATGCGTTTTGTGCCGCTAATAATGTTGTAGAACCTTTGGTTATTTGGACACCAACTATAGCACCTTCGGATATAATTTGGTATAGCCATCCAGCAATTCCAGAATTTAAGGACCGACTTTTAATGACGGTACTTAAGGATAAAAGTCTAATTTCATTTGGCTTTGATTCAAATGGAGATAAGGTTACCTCACAAAAGAAGTATTTTAAGAACGACTTTGGAAGGTTAAGGGATATTTGCATTTCTCCAGAAGGAAAGATTTATTTAGCGACTAATGGTACCTCATGGACCAATACGAATCCTTTTACGCATTCCATCATAGAATTGAGCAATGATGCATTTGTATCCATTAAGGATGTATCTGCTTTAGATGCGATTAAAATAGGGCCTAACCCTATTTCTTCAGGCGAACTTTTACGCTTAAATGGATACAATTTAGCAAAAGGAAGTTTTGCTCTTTATGATGCATTAGGAAGAGTGGTTTTGACGCATGAGTTGGGGAACACTAATTCAATAGAAATTAATATTAAGACTGGTATTTATATTTGGAGAGTATCTGTGGAAAGTGGTGCAAGTAAAGAAGGAAAATTGTTAGTGAAATAATAGGACTGAAAAGCCAATTTTCCCCCGTTCATGAACTAATATCCACGCTTCACAAACTCATGATGTATTTTAGATTGGTTTTGTTGACATTTGTATTTATATCAATATGAGTCGAAAGATTAAAGCCATTGTAATTGATGATGAAGCTAGAGCAAGAAGATTACTCACATCTACTTTACAGGAGTATTGCGAGGATGTAGAAGTTATAGCCGAAGCTGAGAATGTTCCCAATGGAGTATTAGAAATTAATAAACACAAACCGGATGTGGTTTTTTTGGATATTGAAATGCCTGAGTACTCAGGATTTGAATTGCTAGGCTTTTTTAGAGAAGTTGATTTTGAAATTATTTTTGTTACGGCTTACAATCAATATGCTATAAAGGCCTTTGAGGTTTCGGCGGTGGATTATTTACTGAAGCCAGTTAGAATAGATACGCTAAACAAAGCCATTGATAAGTTGAAGACTAAACTTAATGTGACTTCCATGTTTGATCGACTTTCAACTTTGAAAGCAAATATGCACACTGGTCAAATTGAGAAGATTGCCATTCCTGTTTCGGATGGATTGGTATTTGTAAAAGTGGAAGATATTTCTCACCTAGAAGCCGATGGATCTTATTGTAAGGTGTTTCTTTTAGATGGCTCTAACTTGTTGGTAAGCAAAAAACTTAAGTACTTTGAGGATATACTAGCTCAACGTGATAATTTTTACCGAGCTCATCGTTTATTCCTTTTAAACTTAGATGGTATAACCAAATACAATAGACACGACAGTATTTTAATTTTAGAAAATGGAACCAAGATTAAGGTAGCCAGAGATAAAAAGACTGAATTAGAAGCATTACTCGCAGCGAGAAGTGTTTAACCTTAAATAGTAACCCATAAAAGAAAGGGGGTGATTTATCACCCCCTTTCTTAATCTATAATTCTAAAATATATTCTTATTCTTTAATAAATGATCCACTAAATCGCTTACCATCTGTTAAGGTAATTTGTACGTGGTATAATCCGTTTCCAAATCCAACTAAGTCTAGTTTAGCTGTTTTACCATTTACATTTACAGACTTAATCAATTGACCGCTTGTACTGTAAACTTGAACCAAGTTCATGGCAGATGGACTGCTTAAAGAAATGCCGTTTGTTGCTGGAACTGGAAATAATTTAATTCCTGCTTTAGCAATAGTATTAACTGAGCTAGGCTCATCATCTCTAATGTTTAGTACAAAAGTAGAATCTGCACCAATCGCACCTGCACCAACAACATTTCTAAGGGCAAAGGTTATGGTTTTAAACCCATCTGAAACATTATCATCCGCTAGAGGTATGTTCACATTAAATGTGCTGTTACCGTTTATTATATTAACAGTTTGAGTGGTAAAGGTATGATCCCCTGGGCTTACTGTATTTGTGGTTTTAATAACCACATCAGCCATAAAATTCTGAGTTGTTGGAGCTACATTTAAAGTAATACTGTAGCTAGTTGTTGTTTCAAGAATGGTATCTACCGTCTTACTAAATGATATATTCGGAAGCACACTAGCTTCTATATCTGTTAATCTGCGAGGAGTTAACATGTAACTTCTTGTATATGGCTTAAAAAAGTCTAATTGATACCCAATTCCTGTTACATTAAAGTAACCCACTGGAGCCGGTGTTCCATCAATATCTGTTTCAGAGTCAATGTTTAACGTATCGTAAGTTCCATTGGTATGTTCAACAACAACATCAGCAAACTTATTATCAGCTAAAGCAGTTGTAGGCCATTGTGATGGATCAAATAATTTAACAGTATTTAACTTTACCAAATCACTTTCAGTATTTTCAGATAGCGAACTTACATCTGTTGGTGTTTTGATGGTAGCACTTTTCTTAAGTACAATCACCGTATCTACGAAGTCTAATTGAGCTATTCCAGCAAATTGAGAAATTCTTCCTTCCATTTGAATAGAATCTCCTTCTTCTACAGTATACCCTCTGGTATTGCTAGGACTAAAAACACCTAAGCCACCGGTATGGTCTCTAATAGTAAAAGCCATTCCACTGGTTCTTAGGTTGCCCCCATAAACAGTACCAGTAATTTTAACACGTTTGTTTAATGAATCGGCAACTGCATCAGCAGCGTTTTGAACATTAACTGTTCCGATAGTGAAGTACTGTCTGTCGTTCTCAATCACATTAAAAGTAAAGGTATCATTGCTATTAAATGCACATTTATTCAAATTTGAGAAACCAAAAACGATAGTTTCATTTCCTTCATAAATTAAATCGTCTTTTAAAGCTACTTTAAAAACAAAGGTATCTGGGTTGTTTCCATCTAAACTAAAAATACGTGCAGTAGGATAGGTAAAGTCAAACCCTTGAGAAGCGGTAGAAACATCACTTAAATGTACCACAGCAAAATCAGATAAAACTCCCTTACGATCAATTACAGCCACTTTAATTTCCATGCTGTCGTCATCCTCCTGAACCGAAGTAGTAGAGCCTACAAATCCAACGATAGAAGGACCATCATTATCTCTAATTACTACCGTCATTGTGCTATCCAATAATACTCCTTTACCACTCAATTGCTCAATTTTTAAAATGATTGTATCATTTAAATCATTAATTATATCTTCATAAACAAATGTGCTAATGGTAATGGTATCTCCTTTTGAAGCATTACCCACATTAAATGTAGTATCGTTATTGTTAAGCGCACTTACTTTAAATTCATTAGGTATATTGGTGTGAGTTGCGCTGGAAAGAACAGAGAGCTTAACACTACTTGCAGGACTAATTCCTGTAGTAATAGCAACTCTAATATTTGCCTTTCCATCAGCTTCATCTACCATAACTACTTTATCTACTAAAGTTAAATAAGCAACATCATTATCTTCTATCGTAACAATATGCGCTTTATTCGTTCCAATATCACAACGTACTGCGCTATCCAATGAGAAAACAATATCTTCATTTCCTTCTACAGCGCCATCATCTGTAATGGTAATTATTAAAGAATCTATGGCCTCAGCACCAGGGCTGAATGAAATTCTTTGTGGGTTGATTTGCGTATAATCTGTTCCATTGGTTGCCGTATTTCCAACTACTCTTACTCTTAAATTATGATCAAAGTCATTACTATATTTACGGTTAAAGTATATGGTATGAGTTGTGTTGTTTTCTGATGTAGTACTTTTAGTTTTTACAAACTCTATTACGGGAGGAACCAATGCTGCTTCATCCAACCCAAGCTCAATTGCTGTAGTTCCACCCGTTGGGTTTTTGGTGTCAATAGAATTGGGTCCCCAAACCCCGTTGGAGTCAATACTAGAATAGATGGGTTCTTGTTGCCCCAATTTATAGCGTGATATGGTTCTTACGCCATTCACTAAGTCGTTTGGAATGATAGCACCCCAACGTCCAGCCTGGGCTTCAACATTGCTTGAATACCAGCTTACCACGCTTGCTATGCTTTCTTTAATGTCTTGTACAATTCCGTTGCTTAAAGGTCTTCCATTTGGATTTAAATCGTCATATAAAGAAACAATATCGAAGGCCTCTCCTTTACTCTTTCCCCATATTCCGGTACAGTTTGTAGTCCCTGAACCAAAAGAGCTAGCCGTAATGCTGTCCTTAATATGCAATCTATGCGTATCCCCAGTAATTATACCAATAGCTGTTATGGCAAGATAAACGGCTTCACCATTATCAAACCTAGAATTTCCTGTATTTACTAAGCCAAACCAGCCTTCATAATCTCCACCTGGAGAAGTTGTAAACGTGTCCATGGTTGCGCCATTGTTGAAACTAACTGAACCTGCAAAATATTTAACACTTCCAGCTTTTCTAATGTAAAATGGATTTCCTGCTCCAGAAATTAGATTGGTAGCAGTGATATCACTTGCTCTATAGCCTCTAATCATGTATTTATAATCCTGAGTAGGAGCTAAACCAGTAATAATTGCTTTTACAATTACCGGCATTCTAGTGCTTGAGCCTGAAGCCATATATTGTGGAACACTCTGCCCTATAGCATCTCCAGATGCTTGAGCATTAAGAGAAAAGCCTGCTATACAAAGTAGACTTAATAAAGTAAATTTTAATTTCATATTGTTACTATAATATAATGTTAGGCAAAGGTAAGTATCATTTTAAGTAAATCCACATACAAATTGTCACCTTTTAGCTTGAATTTAATGCGGATTTACTAGCCTTTTGCAAATGCAATGGTAAGAATACCAAGCGATTTGGGATTCTGGTTTAAAATAGTTTGAGCACAGCTCTCAAGAGTTGCTCCGGTAGTAATTACATCATCTACTAGCAGAACATTTTTTCCGTTTAAGGATTGATTGTTGCTTTTAAATATATCAGATACATTTTCCCAACGTTCTTCTCTAGTTTTATGTGTTTGGGTTTTGGTATGTAATTTTCTGCTAATTGCTTTAGTGTTGCATTTTAGATTTAGCTTTTCGGCAATACCAATGGCAAACTCTTCAGCCTGATTAAAACCGCGTATTCTTTTCTTTCTTGGGTGAAGAGGTATGGGAACAATCTCATTTATATCAAACGCTTCCAAAGATTTTTGATGTTGCTCCGCACTTAGGGTTCCCATTAATCTAGCCAAGTCTTTATTTCCTTTGTATTTAATAGCATGTAATATTTCATGCGCCAGGTTTTGATTGTTGAAGAGCAATAAGCTACTGGCAAAAGAAAGGGGTAGTCTACCCCAAAGTACTGCTGCAACTGGATTCTTATTATCTAATTTGTACTTTGACAAGGGAAGGCTCACATTGCATGTAATGCAAATTCCTTCTTCCTCAGCAATGAGCCATTCACCGCAGTTTAGGCATAATCGCGGGTAAAATAAGTTTTTCAGAGATTGGGTTATTAGCATGGGTCGGTTAAACACCAGAGCTGCCATAACCGCCAGCCCCGCGTTTTGTAGTATCTAGGTTTTCAACTTCATTCCAAATAGCTTGTTCATGTTTTGCAATAACCATTTGTGCAATGCGGTCACCTGACTTTACAGTGAAGGTTTCTTGCCCATGATTGATTAAAACAATTCCCAACTCACCACGGTAATCGGCATCTATGGTTCCTGGCGAATTAATTACAGTCACACCTTGCTTAAAAGCGAGTCCGCTTCTTGGTCTTATTTGTGCCTCATAGCCTGCAGGTAATGCCATATATAAACCAGTTTTAATTAAGTGTCTATCACCAGGTGCAATGGTTATAGGCTCTTCTAGCCAAGCATGCAGGTCTAAGCCAGCGCTTTGGTTAGTTTGGTATTTAGGCAAAGGGTTATTGGATTTATTAACTATTTGAATGTTTAGGTTTTGCACGCCATTCAAAAATATAGATAAAAACTAAAACGAACAATAATAACAGCGCATTTAACCATCGGCTTACATCAAATAAATGCAATAAGGCAGAACCTCCAAGGGAAATTGCCAATACAGGTAGAATTCGTTTTAAATCATAGTTAACAGGATAGTGTTTCTGACCCCATAGATAAGCTATAATAAGCATCACCCCATAGGCGGCAACTGTAATCCAGGCACAAGCAACAAATCCATATTCAGGGATAAATATAAAGTTGCCAATAATTGTAATCGTTGCCCCAATAATGGCAATTGCTGCTCCATATTTGGTTTGTTGGTTGATTTTATACCACATACCAGCATTAAAGAATAAGCCCAGAAATACATTGGCAGTTAGTAAAATTGGAACCACCTTCAATCCACGCGGATCTAAAAAGTAATCATCATTTCGTATAATAAGGTGACTGAATTCTGGTAAGAAAAGAAGCGTTCCTAGGAATAGAACCGAACAAGCATAAGTGAACCATTTGGCAGCTAAAGCAAGATGCTCTTTATCCTTTCCACCCCCACTAGCTTTAAAAAGAATGGGTTCAATAGCATACCGATAGGCCTGAAGGAATATAGTAATGACTAAACTAGCTTTATAGAATGCACCATAAATTCCAGCTTCAGCATCTGCCAGGTTAGCAGGCATTAATTTCTTCAATAAAATTCTATCCATGGTTTCATTTACCATCCCAGCAAATCCAGCAATTACTAAAGGTGCTGCATATAATAACATAATCCTAATTTGCCCTTTATCTGGTTTGTGAAGAATGCTGCTTAAAGATGGGAGTAACAGAATGAACGTAAATAGGCTTGCGCATAAATTACTTATAAAAATATAGGATACTAAATCATCTGGATTGTAAATGGAGTTTGGCCAAGTATAGCCAAGTTCTAGTAAGTAAGGACAAAGAAGAATAAAGAAAAGGTTTAGCCCAATATTTACTGCAATGTTTGATGTTCTAATAGCCGCAAATTTCCATGGTATTTGGTCGTAGCGCATTTTACTAAGAGCTACTGCAACTAAAGCATCTGTTGCTATTATAAGTCCAAAATACCTAGCATATTCTGGATGTTGGGGATAACCCACCCAATTCATGATGGATTGGTCAAATGCAAAACAGCAAACCACAAGAATAAAAGCGAGGCTTCCTACCCAGCGCAATGCTGCCGAAAATACAGATTTAGGATTGTCGCTTTGTCTTGCAAAATTAAAAAAGGTCGTTTCCATTCCAAAAGTTAGAAAGACATTTAAAAATGTGCAATAACTAAACATTACAGTAACCACTCCGTATGAACTGGTTGATGGAAGCTTTAAGGTGTAAAGCGGGACAAGAAAATAATTAATAAAACGGGCAACCACACTACTCAAGCCGTATATAGCGGTATCCGAAACGAATTTCTTAAGGCTTGACATTCTAGAAAACACAAAGTTAGCCAAATAATTATAACTTTGTTGAAAGCCAACGTTTTGCAAGAAAAAGTAAATAACCAATCAAAGGTGGGTATGGCACCAGGCAGTAAAGTCTATATAGGAAAGGCTTATACTCACCAACCTAAGTTTGAATTAATATCGTACAGTGAGGAATTCTCTGAGGGAACGGAGGATGCAAAATTGGAGCAGTTACAGAACTTATCGGAGGACGGTGTGCACTGGATTAATCTAGATGGACTACACGATGTTTCGAAGGTGGATGAAGTTTCAAAAATCTTCAATATACACACATTACTGATTGAGGATATATTGGACACAACCCAGCGTCCTAAAAGTGTTTACGAGGAAAATTATATTTTCTTTACCCTAAAAATGATAAAGAATGCCAATAATGGCGAATTCTATGATGAGCAAGTAAGTATTTTCATGGGTCGTAATTGGGTCTTGTCTTTTCAGGAGGAAAAAGAGGATGTTTTTGACCCAGTAAGAGAACGGATTTATACTTCTGGAACTACGGTTCGAAAAAAGGGTAGTGATTATCTTGTGTTTTCCTTGTTGGATATTATTCTGGATGGCTATATGGAGTTAATGGATCAATTAGAAAAGAAGGCAATAAAGTTAGAAGGAAAGCTGGTTAAGAATCCAAATGACAATCATTTTGAAACCATCCGCAAAAACAAATATCAATTAATATCCTTGAAGAAGATGGTACATCCATTGAAAGAGGCAGTAAATAAATTGCTGCGTACAGAGAATGACCTTATCCATCCTTCGGTACACAAGTATCTTCATGATCTAAATGATCAAGTAGCAAAAGTGTCAGATAGTATAGAAAGCCTTAGAGAAATCAATGATTCGCACCGAGAACTTTATTTTTCTTCACTTAGCCATCGGATGAATAAAATTATTGAGATTTTAACCATCGTGAGTACGATATTTATTCCGCTTACTTTTATAGTAGGAGTGTATGGAATGAATTTTAAGAACATGCCTGAATTGGAACAACCCAATGGTTATTTCTATACTTTAATAGGAATGGGAGCAATGGCGTTTGGAATGCTCGTGTATTTTAAGAGGAAGAAGATGTTGTAATCAATCTTTCAATCTAAAATGCCTGCTAATTCTTACCGTGGCATTGCTTAAACTTCTTACCACTTCCGCAAGGACAGGGGTCGTTTCTCCCAATTTTAGGATCACTTACTAATGGAGCTTGAGGAGCTTTTTGCCTACTTTGGTTTTCCATGGCTTCTTTGTTTTGCTCAGCTTGGTCTAAAACATTCTCACGACTGGTGGTTGTTTTAGCAATCTTTTTGGTAGGTGCTTTTGCTTCACTTACTTCTTCTCCAGAGTGAATTTGGCTGCGGAATAAGTAACTCAATATTTTACTTTGAACTCTATTTAGCATGGCTCCAAAGAGTTTGAAACTCTCAATTTTATAAATCAAAATTGGATCTTTCTGCTCAATAGATGCATTATTGGAACTTTGTTTTAAATCATCCAATTCACGTAAATGCTCTTTCCATTCTTCGTCAATAACTTGAAGTGTAATAATCTTCTCCATGTCTTTAATGATGGATTTGCAATTGGTATCTAGGGCAGTTTGCATATTAGCTGCAATTTGAAACTGGTTGATTCCATCGGTTAAAGGAACCAATACATTTTCAATTCTGTCTCCTTCTTTTTCACGGATATTTTGGAAAACAGGAGTAGCTTGTTCTGCTATTCTATCCCATTTTGTTTTGTAATGTAGATTTAAGGAATGAAACATTTGATCTACCAAATCATCTTCTTTTTGGCTGCTAAATTCTTCTTCGTTAAAAGGAAGTTCGATTGCCAAAGCTTTCATAGTTTCAAATTTTAACCCTTCATAATCACCTGCTTCTTTTAACATGCCTACATTCTCTGCACACCAGTTAAACATCATGTTTCTAAGGTCAATGCTTAGGCGGTCTCCGGTTAAGGCATTTTTACGAATCTTGTAAATGTTGGTACGTTGCTGATTCATAACATCATCATACTCCAACAGTCTTTTACGAACTCCAAAGCTCATTTGCTCCATTCGCTTTTGATTTCTCTCAATGGTTTTTGTCATCCAGCGATGTTCAATCACATCTCCTTCTTTATACCCCATTTTATCCATCATTTTACTCACCTTCTCTGCGCCAAACTTGCGCATAAGGTCATCTTCCAATGAAACATAAAAGCGACTGCTACCTGGATCTCCCTGGCGACCAGCACGTCCACGTAACTGCCTGTCTACACGTCTACTTTCATGTCTTTCGGTACCAACAATGGCTAAACCACCGGATGCTTTTACAGCATCACTAAGTTTTATATCCGTTCCACGACCAGCCATGTTAGTTGCAATAGTTACAGCACCAGGTAAACCTGCCTCGGCTACAACTTGTGCCTCTTTTTGATGTTGTTTTGCATTTAAGACATTATGCTTAATGCCTCTTAATTTTAGCATACGAGCTAAAAGCTCACTAATTTCTACTGATGTTGTACCTACAAGAACGGGTCTACCAGCGGCAGTTAATTCAACCACTTCATCAATAACAGCATTAAATTTTTCTCGGGTAGATTTATACACTAAATCATCCATATCCTTACGCGCTATTGGGCGGTTGGTAGGAATTACTTGAACGCCAAGTTTATAGATATCCCAAAGCTCTTGAGCTTCCGTTTCGGCAGTACCTGTCATTCCCGAAAGTTTGTGGTACATCCTAAAGAAATTTTGCAAGGTAATGGTAGCATAGGTTTGAGTTGCTGCTTCTACTTTTACATTTTCTTTTGCCTCAATGGCTTGATGTAATCCATCACTATACCGACGGCCTTCCATGATACGACCTGTTTGTTCATCAACAATTTTAACCTTGCCATCCATGAGAACGTACTCTTGGTCACGTTCAAATAATGCATAGGCTTTCAGTAATTGTTGGATGCTATGAAGTCTCTCACTTTTTACTGAGAAATTAGTCATAACTTCATCTTTTTTAGCTACTTTTTCTTCATCGCTAAGGTCAGACTTTTCTATATCTGCAATGTCAGAACCAATATCAGGCATAATGAAGAAATTAGCATCTTCTTCGCCTTTGGTAATTAGGTCAATTCCCTTATCCGTAAGGTCTACTGAATTGGTTTTTTCGTCTATGGTAAAGTAAAGCGGCATATCCGCTTTAGGCATTTCTTTTTGTTGATCTTGTAAATAATTATTTTCAACTTTGGTGAGTAGGGTTCTAATTCCAGGCTCTCCTAAGAATTTAATTAATGCTTTGTTTTTTGGAAGAGCTCTATGAGCTCTGAACATACTCAATCCCCCTTCACCTTCTTTATGTCCGGTGTTTCCTTCAGCAATCAATTTTTTTGCATCATTTAGAAACGTGATGAACAATTTCTTTTGTGCATCCACCAATTGTTGAATTTGTGGTTTAAGCGACATGAACTGTTGATCATCACCTCGAGGAGTTGGACCACTTATAATTAATGGAGTTCTAGCGTCATCAATTAAAACACTATCTACTTCATCAATCATTGCGTAATGGTGCTTACGTTGAACTAAATCTTCCAAACCATGCGCCATATTGTCGCGTAAGTAATCAAAGCCAAATTCATTGTTAGTACCATAGGTAATATCTGCTAAATAGGCTTCGCGTCTTTCGGTGCTATTAGGCTTGTGATATTCTAAACAATCTACCGTGAGACCTAAAAAGTTAAAAATTGGGGCATTCCACTCGCAATCACGTCGAGCTAAGTAGTCATTCACTGTTACCAGATGAACTCCACGTTTGCCTAATGCATTTAAGTAGGCTGGAAGTGTTGATACCAATGTTTTACCCTCACCAGTTGCCATCTCCGCAATTTTACCATTATGAAGCGACATGCCACCTATTAGCTGAACATCATAGTGAATCATATTCCACTCAATTTCGGCACCAGCTGCTAACCAGGAGTTTTTATAAACTACAGAATCACCATTTATCTCTAAATGTTCTTTATTAATAGCTAGTTCTTTATCTAAATCAGTAGCTTTAGATTTTAAGGTTTTATTTTCTGTAAAACGTTTTGCTGTTTGTTTAACGGTAGCAAAGGCTTGAGGAAGAATAGTTTCTAGAACTTCTTCTAATTGCTCATTCCTATTTTTTTCTAACTCATCTATCTGTTTGAATAGCTGATCCTTAGTTTCAGAGTCTGCATCATCCGTTTCTTCTGCCTGCTTTTTAGCTTCAGCGATTCCAGAATCAACCTCTTTCAAATGGTCGTTAATTATTCCCTGAAATTCTATGGTTTTATTTCTTAACTCATCATTGCCTAAAGAGTGAAATTCTTCATAGTAACTATTTATTTCATCTACCTTAGGTTGAGCACTGCGTATTTCTTTCTCAGCTTGATTACCGCCAAAGATTTTAGATATAATTTTAAATGGTGAACTTGCCATAATTTAATTGTGGCAAATATACTTCAAAAACTAAGCCTCCATTAGCAAAGCATGACGAAATTGCAGGTGTTTGATAAAAGGTTTACCGAAGGAGATGAATAACTCCTTTTTCTGTTTTTTCTTCTCCGTTAACAAACTCAACGCGCACGAGATAAGCATAAACTTCGGTCTGACAAGGTTTGCCTTGATACGTTCCATCCCATCCTGCATTAGGGTCGGTAGTTTCAAATACTTTTTCACCCCATCGATTGTAAACTAGAAACTTATAATTTTCAGTTTTATTATTAAGCATAATTGGTCGGAAAATGTCATTCCTACCATCGCCATCTGGAGCAAAAGCATTGGGTATGTGAATCATTCCAGTTGGGTTAACAAAAAAGGAACTAAACCTAAAAAAAGTATCAGTGCATCCATATTGGTTCATTGCCACAAGCATAACAGAGAATCCGCCTGTATCTACTGGAGTATATTGAATATTGTACCCGGTGTCACTTGCAATAAAAACCTTTCCTGGTTCTTTAAAGATATTCCATACATAGCTAATGGCTCTGCTACTTCCATTTTCACTACCAAGTGTTCCACTTGGTAAATAAACTGTAGATGGACCAATATCGAAGTATGCAAATGGTTTTTCAGGTACAACTACATGCATAAATTTTTCTTCTTTAACTACACCACCTGGACCGTAAGCTATAAGAGCTACATCATAAGACCCCGGATAATCATAAACATGACTAGGTTCAAATGCAGAGCTTGTATCACCATCTCCAAATTGCCACAAGTAGGTTGATGCATATTGAGTTAGGTTCGTAAATTGAACTAACAATGGAGCACAACCGTTATTTGGTGTACTTGTGAAATCAACAACCGGATAAGCTGGTTTTATACGTATGACTCTTTCAAAAGTATCATAACATCCGCCATTAAAAAGGATAAGTCGAGTGGTGTAATTCCCACTGTCAGTATAATTATGAGATGGATCGGTTAGATTTGATGTGTTTGTTCCAGGTGCTGCATTAGGGTCATTAAATGTCCAAGAATAGGTAGCTGGAATCACATTTGTACTTTGATCTACATAATCCACTAGGGTAACTTCATTGATTCTTAAATCTTTAGGAAAAAAGTCGAAAAGTGCTGTAGGACGTTCTCTTATAGTGATAGTACCAGTTGAAGTCATACTGTCAACACACCCGGTAGCATCGAACCCCTTAAGTGAATATCGATAAACACCAGGTGTTGTATAAATATGGCTAGGATTAAAATCCGCACTACCAACTCCATCTCCAAAATCCCATAAATAACCAATAGCACCAACGGTACGGTTTTCAAAATTCATCCTAAATGGAGGGCAAACAATTACTGAGGTGTCTTTAAAACCAACTACAAGTTTTTGAGGCAAAATAATAGTCCGATTAATGGTGTCTTTGCAGCCATCAACACTAGTTGCAATTAAGGTTGCTGTAAAACTACTATCTCCGTATGGGCTTGATGGGTATGTATGTAAAGGATCAAATTGGCTGCTAGAATCTCCATCCCCAAAGTAATATTTAACTTGAGAAGCACGAATACTTGCATTGTAGAATTGAATATTATTTGAACAAGGTTGTTCTCTATCCGAATTAAAAAAGGCCAAAGGTTTAGGATGAACTGTAATGATTTGACTTATTGTATCAACACAATCTAAAGTATAAGCATACAGAACAACGGTAAACTGAGTATCTGCAAATCCTCTGTTATCATAAGTTTTAATTGGATCTACATCTGTACTGTTTGTTCCATCACCAAAGTCCCAATAAAACCGTACAGAATTAGAAGATTGATTTGTAAAAGCAACACGCATAGGTGAACAACCAACATCATTATCTGGGCTAAAATCAGGGATTGGGTAAGGGTAAACAGAAATATCACTTGAACTTGTATCATTACACCCATTATAACCAGATGCAATTAAGTTTACGCTATAAGTAGAATCTGAGAGTGGGTTAGTTGATTTCTGGAATTTATGTAATGGATTGATTTGAGAAGACGTTACTCCATCTCCAAAATCCCAAGCATATGAATATGCTCCTCGCGATTGGTTTAAAAATTGTGTGCTATCTAAAAAACAAAAGGTGTCATCATCTGGAATGAAATCTGCAAATGGTTTAGCCAATACACGAACATAGCCTTGTGCTGTATCACCAAAGCAACCATTAATGGACTGTGAGGTAAGTCTGATGCTGATTAAACTATCCGCATAAGTCTTTCCAGTAAATGAATATTGCAAGTCACTAACGGTGTCAACAGCCGTATTTTCAATTATCCAAGAGTAGGAATCCCCATTAACAGTTAAATTAGTAAAGGGAACATCAAACCTTGAGCAACCGCTTGTGTCGATAGGGCTAAAAAGAGATATTGGACTTGGGTATACCGTTATCTGAGCTGTACTACTGTCGCGGCATCCATGTTCCGATACTCCCTGGAGTTGAATGGTATAAATAGAATCTGTAGTGGAATAGTCATTATACGTAACACTTGGATTTCTACTGGTTGAAGTATCTCCATTTCCGAAATTCCAAACAAAAGACATAATATCAATACTTCCCGTATCAAGAGGGCTAGAATTATTGGTAATTAATGGTGAGAAAGGGTTGCATCCACTATAATTATCAAGAGTAAATTCAACTCTTGGAATTGGGTAAACATAGGTCGAACTATAAGAAGTATCTGCACAATTATGTTCGCTATAAGCAATTAGCCCATGAATATAAAGGGAATCACCTGCTGTTCCAGATTGAAACTGAACTTGTGTATCTCTTGCATTTGATGTTACACCATTGCCAAAATCCCAAAGAAAAGTCATTATGGCAATACTTCCTGTATCATTTGGGTAACTCAAATTGGTAAAAGCCACATCTAGCGGTGCACACATTGAATCCATGTTTTCAGTGAATCGACTCACTGGTTTTGGATAGATGATTAAAGGTTTGTTGCTTGTATCCTTACAACCATAAGTGTTCGTAACAATTAGGTTAAGAGATGTAAGCGAATCTTTTGATAAAGAGGCTTGAAAGTATTGATTTAAATTAGCACTAGTATCAAGAACAATTCCATCAATTATCCATTCGTGACTTAACTGACTAAACGTTCCAGTTCCCTGATGGGTACTTAAATTGGTAGTATTTAGCAATAATGGAGAGCAACCCGTAGAATCAGTTATTGTGTAACTAGATACAGGTCTTGGGTTAACAGTAATTGGATAATTAAGTGTGTCTCGGCATCCATTCGCATCTGTAATATAGAGGATGTTATTGTACGTTCTTAAACTATCAAATGAGTAGGTATGTGAAATAGCTGTATCACCAGTAAACCTTAACGTAGCCTTGCCATCATCATGGAACCAATTAATAACATTAGTGGCATTATTAGTAGAATAACAAAGTTCTAAATTAGTTCGTTGACAGGGCGCAGCTGAAACAATTGACGCAGTAAGTGGTGGTTTCCCGTAAACCTCAAAAGTGCGACTCATAGAATCAGTTCCACATGAATCGGTAGCAACCAATTTAATGGTATACGTATTCGGTGTGTTTATAGTAAAAGATCCTGGATTAAAACTCGTAGATGTATCACCATTATGCAGGGTCCATTGGTAAATAGTACCTGATGAGAAATACTCAGTACTTGTGTTGTTTGGTGCAAAGGTATATGGGAAACAACCACCTGAAATCGCATCGAACCTTGCAACAACTCTTCCTTCTGCTCTAATAGGGATGGTATCCATCACTGTTCCACAGGTATTAGTAAGGCTTAAAATCGCATTGTAATTACCCGCTGAATTATAGGTGTGGCTAGGCAATGAATCAGTACTCGTATTCATTCCACCAGAAGCTGGGTTACCAAAGTTCCATGAACGTGAAGTAAGGTTCCCAATACTTTGAGCATTAAAATTCACAGTCAGTGGAGTGCATCCAGATTGTATATCACTGAAAGCCATTGAAGTTGGCAAACTATCGATAACAATAATCTGTTGTGCCGTATCAATGCCGCAGGTATTGCTATCAATTAATAGAATTGTATAAGTTCCTCTTTGGGTATAACTTTTAGTCTCTCTAGTAGTAGAGCTAGTCCATGAAGTACTTGTTCCATCGCCCCAAACATACCTATACCGTCTTGGATTTGGATTTACACAATACCGAGGTTCAGATCTGTTGTCAAAACTAAAGGGTGTATTAAGATCGCAATTAGTTGGATTAACGATATCCATAATTGCACTATCTTTATCTCCCATTTGAATAGGAGACCAGGTGGAAGTAGACGATCCACAAGCATTGGTTGCTGTTAGCCTAACTGTTCCATTGCATAAAAACCTTCGATAAGTATGGTAGAGAGTATCGTTATAAGTGGATGCCGGCAAAATATAAAAAGTACTATCACCCATATCCCATGTAAATGTAGTTGAAGGTGAAGCAAACGGCGACCTATTAATAAACCGAGTTGTAAATGGGATACACCCAAAGTTTAAACCACTGGGAGGTCCTTGTAAACTTGCGACGGGGTTTCGTTCATTGATAACCGAGCCAAACAAGGTGTCAGAACACCCATTGACTGTTGTGATGATCCGAATTCTAAATTGTCCAAGCTTAGTGTATTTAAAATAAATGCTTTGTGAACTTAATAATTGGGTTCCAGTGTTAACTGAGTTTGCAGAATCGCCCCATTCGATTCGATAATTTTTTAATGTATCATTTACTTCAAACGTAATCCCAAAAGTATCTGGTGAGTTTGGATTAAAAATACAATTCTCCCAAACGGGATCATGTGAATACCCATTAACCCCACCATTAATCAATGGAGCAATGGAGCTAATTGTTATGGATAAAGTGGCACTATCTTTACACGGGCTTGATCCAGTATCCACTACTAATAATTTAATACTATAAGTTTCTGAAGTCGTAAATGTATACCTAAGGTTGACTAATCCAGTATCCTTTCTAATAAATGTACTGTCTATAAACCAAGAATAATAAGCAACACCAGAATTAGTTCCAGTTGATGTATTCGTGAAAGTATGTGTTACAGGTAGTCCGCAAGATTTGTTAAATGTATCGGTAAAACTTGGTGTTACAGGAGTACATTGACTGCGTAGCGAGGTTTGGATACAAAAAAATATCCCCAAAAATATTAGTATCTTTTTAGGATAGAACATTAGTAAGTAGTAGCTCATACAAAATACTACAAAAACTAGTCCAAAGCAAATGTAATTTATGAATTGTTAATTAATTGACCGCAAGCTGCATCAATATCTTTTCCTCTACTTCTTCTTATATTCACAATTAAACCTCCATCTTCGATTCGCTTGGCGAAAGATTCTAAATTATCCATTTCAGTAGGTAAAAAATCGGCTTGAAGAATAGGATTGTATTCTATTAAATTAATTTTACATGGAAATTCCTTAGCAAAAGTGATTAAATCATCTGCATTCTTAGTCTGATCATTTACATCTTGAATCACGGTATATTCCAAAGTTGGCCTTGATTTAGTCTTATCATACCAATACTTTAAAGCTTCAGATAAGCTCTCTAGGGGATTTGAATCATTGATAGGCATAATTTTGCTTCTTGCCTCATTGTTTGCTTCATGCAAGCTAAGGGCAAGTCTGCATCCGAGTTCCTCATCTGTTAACTTAAGAATCATTTTAGAAATACCAGAAGTGCTTACTGTAATCCGTTTCGCACTAAACCCTAAGCCCTTCATGTCCGTGAGTTTTTTTATGGATTCTACAACGTTTGCATAATTAAGTAAGGGTTCGCCCATACCCATAAATACAATATTGTCTATTTTCTTCTTAAACCTATCTACCGTTATATTATTTATTAGATTGACCTGATCAAAAATTTCTCCAGCTGTTAGGTTTCGTTCTCGTTTTAAAAATCCCGTTGCACAAAATGTGCAATCTAAACTACATCCCACTTGGCTACTTATACAAGCCGTATACCTTCCGTTTGATGGAATAATTACTCCCTCTACTTTGTTCTTATCGTCTAGTTCAAATCCAATCTTAATCGTGCCGTCATTGCTTACTTGTTCGGTATAAATTTTAGTTTTAGGAATGGTATAGGATTCTTCTAATTTTTCTATTAAGGATTTTGGAAGATTTCGCATGGCCTTAAACTCAATAGCACCTTTATGCCAAAGCCATTCATACACTTGCTTTGCCCTAAACTTAGGTTCTCCTAAATCTTCCAGCAAAGTTTGCATTTTTTCTAAATCTAGTAAACGAATATTCTTTTTCATCAGTTTTTAAAACTAAGGAAAGCCTCCGCTAGTTTAACCACATCTTGCATACTGTTATAAAAAGGAACAGCTGCCATGCGAATAACATTAGGTTCTCTCCAATCGCAAATTACACCTTGCTTTTCTAAGTGTTCAAAAAGGTGTTTCCAGGAATCGTCAGTAAGTAATGATAGCTGGGCTCCAAAATCATTAACCGGAGTAATAATTTTAAATAAATCTGAATTGCCATGTTCCAATACTTCAATTAATAACTTTCGCATCATTTGAGTTAGAGCATTGCTTTTTGCAGAGAGTTTTTTCATTCCTGCTTCCTCAAATAAGTCTAGTGAAGCTCTGTGAACAGCCATACCAAAAACAGGTGCATTGCTCAGTTGCCAGCCAGCAGCACCAGGTTCAGGAATAAACCCTTTTTTCATTTCAAACCGAACATCTTCTTTATGACCCCACCAACCTGCTAATCGAGGGAGGTTAGTTTTAAAGTTATTCTCATGAATAAATACCCCGCTTACATTTCCAGGCCCACTGTTTAAATATTTATAACTGCACCATGCCGCAAAATCAACTTTCCAATCGTGTAGTTTAAGCGGAATATTGCCTGCTGCATGAGCTAAATCAAATCCACAAATCGCACCAATTTCATGTGTTTTTTGCGTTATTTTTTCAATGTTAAATGTTTGACCTGTGTAGTATTGAACACCACTAAAAAAGACTAGTGCTATTTGGTCTTTATCCTCTTCAAGTATCGCTTCTATATCTTCTTGCCTAATACTAGTTTCACCTGCTCTAGGTTCAACTTCAATTAAACCTGTTTTAGGATCAACACCATGAAGTTTCAATTGCGTTTCAATAACATACATGTCAGAAGGAAATGCTCCTGCCTCCATAACAATCTTAAAACGAGAAGCATTTGGCTTGTAAAAGCTAGTGAGAATGAGCTGTAAGTTCACAGATAACTGGTTCATGACCACTACTTCAGAATCTAAAGCGCCAACCAAAGAACTAGTTTGTTTAGTTAAAAACTTATGGTAGTGAAACCAGGGGGATTTTCCTTTAAAATGACCTTCTACACCAAATTCAGCCCAGTCCTTAAACTCTTGGTCTAAATATTTTCTAGCGGTTTTAGGCATTAACCCTAAGCTATTTCCACATAGATAAATGCTCTCTTTGCCGTTAACTAATGGAATATGAAATTGCTCCCGGTAAGAAGCCAGAGGGTCATTTGCATCCCATTCTATTGCGTCATTAAGCGAAAAACTCAACATTGCTGCAAAAGTAGCCACAATTTATGGCTATTTGGAATTAAAGGATATGGATTTCGATTGTAATGTGATTTCGCATTCTTTCAATGCTTCTAGCTGATCTCCATTTTGAGCAAAGTCCAATGCATTATATAACTTATTTATTTCATTGCTCAGTTTTAGGGGCTTCTCATTTGCATCTCGGTACCTATTCAGAAATAGAATAAATAGGTTTCCTGCCAAATGGGATAGAAATTTTTTATTTCTTGAAATTGTCGTCTTTGAGTTAGAATCTATTGACTCCCAAGACTGAGCCAATTTTTTACTTCTAAAGTAGTTTTTAGTTTGCTCTCCAATATGTTCTGGCCATATAAATTCAGCACCTATTGGAGCCTGAGTTAAATCTAAAATATAACCCATCACTCCCTTTATTTCTGTAAAAGCCTCAAAGGGGTAGGGCTTAATAAATTCGTTCTTGTTTACCATAGCGTCCATTGCTCTGCCAGTTCCAAAAGGAACGCGTAAACTTATTCTAGCTTCTGGGTACACGCAGGTCTCATTTAGTTCTCCAAATCCAAAGGGCATTGCCTTTTGTAAGAAATAGAAATCTTCACCAGCTTTTTTGGTGTTCATACCACCAACTTTTTTATAAGCAGAGGACCTTATAACCATGGAGCTTCCAACGGTGTGGTAATAATAGGGAAACCCAGACCATTGCAAACCTAATTTAAGGTACCTCAAATGGGATTCATAGTATTTAATTCCAGTCCTTTGGGTTTCATCCAAAATGCGATGTGAGAATCTAATAGATGCGCCAGATATGAGCTCGTTCTTGTCAAAATATGAATCTATCGCGTCTAAATAATTATCTTCTATAAGACAATCGGCATCCAATCCTGATATCCAGCTATTTGGTGAATATGATGAGGACTCCGCAGCAATATCCATTATTATTTTACGGGCAAAACCCACCCCTGCTTTTTTCGGATCAATTGCATTGTTAAGAATTATTTGGCAATTTAGATTTAAGGATTTTAGATTTAGCTTCAGCTCATTATAGCATTTAACATTCGCTAACTTCTGGGAATCAGGAGCATCTTTTGATGCATTGATGAAAATAATAAGTGCATGGTTGGTAGCTTGTTTTGCTAAAGAATGCACTATTTCAATTGGTGCTTCCTCGTTATAAGCAGGAATACAAACATATCCCTTTTTATGGCTTATGCTACCTAATGTATAAGTCTTGTAGTCTAAGGTGCTATGCGATATTTCTGCCAATCAGATCCTTTTTTTTCAAATACTATTCTATCGTGGATTCTATTCAATCTACCTTGCCAAAATTCAATGTAAAATGGCTTAATCATGTACCCTCCCCAGTTTTCAGGTCTAATAATATTTTCTTGCTTATTAAGTTCATTAAATTTATCGAGAATTGATTCTCTGGATGTAATTTTTTTACTTTGAGGACTTACTACTGCACCAATGCGACTTTCCCTAGGTCTCATATTAAAATAGGCATCACTCAAGGACGCTTGAGTTTTTGTTGCTGTCCCTTTAATTCGAATCTGTTTTTGAAGTTCCGGCCAAAAAAATTGAAGACTAACTTTATTGTTATTCTTGATATTTGCACCTTTTTCACTTTCATAATTGGTGTAGAATACAAAGCTTTCTTCAACAAGGTCCTTGAGAAGAACAGTCCTAATACTAGGTTCATTCTTAGAATTTACTGTTGCCAAATTCATAGCAGTTGGTTCCAGCACCTTTTCAGCCATGGCTAAATTAACCCAAGACATGACACCTTCAATTGGATTTTCAGGTAAATCTGAAATATCTAATTGAGATTTAGAATACTCGTCCCTATGGCTTGCTAAATGCTTTTCTTGAACCATGATGCAAATTTACTTTTAAATATCACTAAAGAATAGCTCAGTTGAAATATTACCTTTCAAAAAAAAGAGCCGATGGGTTCCATCGGCTCTTTTAAGTTTAAAATTATTGTTATTATTTATTCAAAACAATACGCTTGGTTAATGTACCACCATTGGTGATTACTTTAACTAAGTAAATACCATTTGATTTAACACCTAAGTTAAAGCTGAATTTGCTTGTTCCAGCACCATCTTTAATCAATACTACATTACCTAACACATCATAAACTTTAACTGTTTTGATAGTGCTTTGAGCAGTAACATTTATTAAACCAGTACTAGGGTTAGGGAATATATCAATGTTATCTCCATCCAAGTTGTTGGTATTTAAAGAATTTTGTTGGTAGCGTTTTTGAGTACTAGAACACTCACAACCAGCAGCATTTCTTGCTGTTAAAGTAATGTCATAGATACCATCGGTTTGGAATTGGTATGAACCAGTAGCAGTGTTAACTGATCCACCATCACTAATACTGTATTTGTAGTATGGGTAAGTGGTATTAGCAGCAGCTAAGTCAATAGTTCTAAATCCAAAACCAGGAGTCCAACCAGAAGAGACTGTAAAACTACAAAGGGGTAGTTCGTATACCTGAACTGTTTTGATTACTTGGGATTGGCAAGCACCATTCACATCAGCCTTTAATGTTACATTGTAAGTCTGAGTAGCAGTTCCATTGTAGGTATATTCTGGATCAGCTAAAACAGAAGAATCACCGTTTCCAAATTGCCACTTATAATTAATGGTTCCAGAACTAGAGGTTGTTTTGTTATCAAAAGGAATAGCTTTTCCAAAACATCCATCAGCAACAGCAAAATCTACATTTGGCTGGGTTTTAACTTCAATTGTTTTGCTAGCTTCATCTTCACAGCCATTATCAAGAACTACTTTTAAAGTAACTGTTTTAGGTCCAATAGAAGCGTACTGATAACTTGGGTCTTTAGCACCACTAGTATTTCCATCACCTAAGTTCCAAGCATAAGTAGGATTGGTTGTGCCAATTCCACTTGTAATGTCCTTAAATTCAGTAGGCTCTAAATCACAAGCCTGGCCAACGGTAAAGTCTACAGTAGGAGAAGTTAATATAGTTACATCAACACTATCCTTGCCTTCACAACCAAACTCAGAACGAGCAATATAATTTACTCTATAAGTTCCAGGTCCAGCATATTGGTACATTGGATTTTTAGTGGTTTGAACTTTACTATCTCCCATTCTCCAGATATGACCGAATGAACCAGAACTAATCGTACTGTTATTTCCGAAGGTTACTGGTTTATTACTACATAGCAATCCAGTTGCTGGAGCAGTAATATCTGCTACAGGGTTCGGGAAAGAGTAAGCATTTTTGGTAAGGGTAGCAGCACAGCCATTCGCCTCAGCAGAAAGAGTAACACTATATCTACCTTTAGAAGGATAGCTATGTGTATGAACCATATTTGCATTGGTGCTCGTGTTTCCATCACCGTAATTCCACATATAACTAAGTACACCAGCTGCAACAGTTGTGTTATTGGTAAATGTATGAGTTTGGCCTTCACAAACGTTTGCAATTCCAAAGGCTACTTGAGGAATTTGAGTTACCTCAACCGTGTCTAAAACAGTCCTTATATATCCATAAATAGAAGATATGGCATTATAAGTTAAATAATAAGTACCATTGGTAGCATATTGCTTAACAGGATCAGGAGCATCGGTAGAGTCACCATCACCGAAATACCATTTATGGTTCATAAAACCAGATTGAATAGTTGAAGTATTGGTAAAAGCAATTACATCGCCATCACAAATTTTCTGAGCTCTAGTATAAGAAGGATCAGGTAAAGGAGCTACATATATGTATGTGCAAACCGTACTATCACAAGTAGTTGACGAATTTGAAAATGTAATACAGGCAAGAACATTTGAATCAACAGTTGCCGTATCTGGGGAATAAGCAAACCTACCTGCTGTAGTACCAGTTGGAACAGCCCAAGTAGATTGAGCTGAAACATCTCTACCAGATTCAGTCATTACAGAAACATTATCAATGGTCCATGTAGTACCTAAGTCTGCAGTTGTAAATCCTGTAGGATTTGTAAAGTCATATTTTAATGTATCACCTAAAGCAACCACATGTGGGCTAGATTTAATTCCAAGACCTCCTTTTTTAGGAGCTTTTTGGAATCCAACAGTTTCATCTAATGATGCGCCCCAAGGTTTAGGTCTAACTTCAACTATTGCACTGTCGCCTGGGCCTGTGCATAATGCTTTTTTATAATAAATGGTTCCATTCCAAGTTCTATTAGCTATTGGATTTGAAAAAGAATGATTCAAACTACTTCCTGCAGTGAGTATAACATCTGAATTAGAAATCGAACTATTGTTTAAAGAAAACACCAAATTTGTACTAGATGAAAGGGTTATATAAACACCATACGTTTTACCCGCTGATAAATTGTATATGAATGGAACTGGTGTTCTATTGGTGTAACCTTTTCCAGTAACAGTTCCAGATTTGGCTAAAGTCCACATACTAGAAGTAGTAGTAGCCCCAGCATCTGTATAACTTCCATCTCTTATATATATTTCATATGATTCTGAGTTAAATGAATTAATATGTAAATCTAACGAATCAATAGACATTGAATTCAAAACCTGTAAGTCAAACATTTGACCACCTGTACCAACATAATTTCCACCGGGTACAGTTAGCTTATTATTGACGATTCCAGATGATGGATATGCCCAAAACAAGTATGTTTGACCAGAGTTTAGGAATGGGCTTAGTGTATTTTTTCCTGGGCCTACCAATTGGGATGCGGCCTTATCTGAATACCATGTAATTGAGTCACCAGGATTATTGGGTAAACATTTTAGCAATGTTTTACCAGATCCACAAATAACTGCATCAAATGCCGTTGGGATTCCTGGATTTCCACTAAAAAATCCCGAAACTCGTGATGTATCTCCAAAATTTGAACTATCAGGAGTTGTATTTACTTTAGTTATAAAGGTTGTAAAGTTATATGCAGTTTGAGCAGTGAAAGTATGACCAGTCTTAATTGTGATGGTCGTGTCTTTTAGAGGAGCCAAATTTGAAAGAATTTTGAAAGGACCAAAAACCGTATTCCCAACTTTGTAGTGATATATAAAACTATCTACTTTCTTCAATGAGCCATTTGTAAATTTAGCCTTTAAATCTTGAGTATAATCACATTTTCCAGGATCTTCCATAGCCACATGCATATTATTAAATGGTCCAGGGTATTCAAATGTTAATTGAACTATTTGTGTGGCACCACCACAACCAGCACCTCCAACACCACCCCAGTTTCGATTTCCAATAATCGGTCTAAGACTCCAAGATGGATTAGTGCAAGAACAAGCTGTTCCATCTGCAGATAATTCTACATCATCCGCCGCTACAACACAGCCACCAATTACTATACAGTTATTGGTTGTTACTCTCCAAACATTTCCATTACATGTAACTGAGAAGTTAACTTTGTTCTTCATAGCATTCGCAATTTGACGCACTTTATCAAAATCAGAACAAGTTCTACCAGTGACAGCCGTCGCATTAAAGTTACCTTTCATAATAACTTTAGTATATTTATAAATACCGGTGTCTAATTTAGCTCTAAGTTTACCCCAATTGTCGTATTGTGTTGAAGCAGGACAATAAGTTGAGCCCCCAGTGAACGACTCTTTATACTCATGGGTAAGTTGAGCCTTCAGGTTGGTGAAACTAGCAAGTATTATAAATACTGCTAAAAATTGTGTAATTTTTCTAATCATGGTGTTATTAACTATATTCAGTTGACGTCAAAAATACTATAAGAGATTGAATAATAGGCATAAATTAATAAATTTAATTTCAACCTAAGAAAAAGGTGGGGAAGGGTTTTTATAAAAAAAGAGCCGATGGGTTCCATCGGCTCTTTTAAGTTTAAAATTATTGTTATTATTTATTCAAAACAATACGCTTGGTTAATGTACCACCATTGGTGATTACTTTAACTAAGTAAATACCATTTGATTTAACACCTAAGTTAAAGCTGAATTTGCTTGTTCCAGCACCATCTTTAATCAATACTACATTACCTAACACATCATAAACTTTAACTGTTTTGATAGTGCTTTGAGCAGTAACATTTATTAAACCAGTACTAGGGTTAGGGAATATATCAATGTTATCTCCATCCAAGTTGTTGGTATTTAAAGAATTTTGTTGGTAGCGTTTTTGAGTACTAGAACACTCACAACCAGCAGCATTTCTTGCTGTTAAAGTAATGTCATAGATACCATCGGTTTGGAATTGGTATGAACCAGTAGCAGTGTTAACTGATCCACCATCACTAATACTGTATTTGTAGTATGGGTAAGTGGTATTAGCAGCAGCTAAGTCAATAGTTCTAAATCCAAAACCAGGAGTCCAACCAGAAGAGACTGTAAAACTACAAAGGGGTAGTTCGTATACCTGAACTGTTTTGATTACTTGGGATTGGCAAGCACCATTCACATCAGCCTTTAATGTTACATTGTAAGTCTGAGTAGCAGTTCCATTGTAGGTATATTCTGGATCAGCTAAAACAGAAGAATCACCGTTTCCAAATTGCCACTTATAATTAATGGTTCCAGAACTAGAGGTTGTTTTGTTATCAAAAGGAATAGCTTTTCCAAAACATCCATCAGCAACAGCAAAATCTACATTTGGCTGGGTTTTAACTTCAATTGTTTTGCTAGCTTCATCTTCACAGCCATTATCAAGAACTACTTTTAAAGTAACTGTTTTAGGTCCAATAGAAGCGTACTGATAACTTGGGTCTTTAGCACCACTAGTATTTCCATCACCTAAGTTCCAAGCATAAGTAGGATTGGTTGTGCCAATTCCACTTGTAATGTCCTTAAATTCAGTAGGCTCTAAATCACAAGCCTGGCCAACGGTAAAGTCTACAGTAGGAGAAGTTAATATAGTTACATCAACACTATCCTTGCCTTCACAACCAAACTCAGAACGAGCAATATAATTTACTCTATAAGTTCCAGGTCCAGCATATTGGTACATTGGATTTTTAGTGGTTTGAACTTTACTATCTCCCATTCTCCAGATATGACCGAATGAACCAGAACTAATCGTACTGTTATTTCCGAAGGTTACTGGTTTATTACTACATAGCAATCCAGTTGCTGGAGCAGTAATATCTGCTACAGGGTTCGGGAAAGAGTAAGCATTTTTGGTAAGGGTAGCAGCACAGCCATTCGCCTCAGCAGAAAGAGTAACACTATATCTACCTTTAGAAGGATAGCTATGTGTATGAACCATATTTGCATTGGTGCTCGTGTTTCCATCACCGTAATTCCACATATAACTAAGTACACCAGCTGCAACAGTTGTGTTATTGGTAAATGTATGAGTTTGGCCTTCACAAACGTTTGCAATTCCAAAGGCTACTTGAGGAATTTGAGTTACCTCAACCGTGTCTAAAACAGTCCTTATATATCCATAAATAGAAGATATGGCATTATAAGTTAAATAATAAGTACCATTGGTAGCATATTGCTTAACAGGATCAGGAGCATCGGTAGAGTCACCATCACCGAAATACCATTTATGGTTCATAAAACCAGATTGAATAGTTGAAGTATTGGTAAAAGCAATTACATCGCCATCACAAATTTTCTGAGCTCTAGTATAAGAAGGATCAGGTAAAGGAGCTACATATATGTATGTGCAAACCGTACTATCACAAGTAGTTGACGAATTTGAAAATGTAATACAGGCAAGAACATTTGAATCAACAGTTGCCGTATCTGGGGAATAAGCAAACCTACCTGCTGTAGTACCAGTTGGAACAGCCCAAGTAGATTGAGCTGAAACATCTCTACCAGATTCAGTCATTACAGAAACATTATCAATGGTCCATGTAGTACCTAAGTCTGCAGTTGTAAATCCTGTAGGATTTGTAAAGTCATATTTTAATGTATCACCTAAAGCAACCACATGTGGGCTAGATTTAATTCCAAGACCTCCTTTTTTAGGAGCTTTTTGGAATCCAACAGTTTCATCTAATGATGCGCCCCAAGGTTTAGGTCTAACTTCAACTATTGCACTGTCGCCTGGGCCTGTGCATAATGCTTTTTTATAATAAATGGTTCCATTCCAAGTTCTATTAGCTATTGGATTTGAAAAAGAATGATTCAAACTACTTCCTGCAGTGAGTATAACATCTGAATTAGAAATCGAACTATTGTTTAAAGAAAACACCAAATTTGTACTAGATGAAAGGGTTATATAAACACCATACGTTTTACCCGCTGATAAATTGTATATGAATGGAACTGGTGTTCTATTGGTGTAACCTTTTCCAGTAACAGTTCCAGATTTGGCTAAAGTCCACATACTAGAAGTAGTAGTAGCCCCAGCATCTGTATAACTTCCATCTCTTATATATATTTCATATGATTCTGAGTTAAATGAATTAATATGTAAATCTAACGAATCAATAGACATTGAATTCAAAACCTGTAAGTCAAACATTTGACCACCTGTACCAACATAATTTCCACCGGGTACAGTTAGCTTATTATTGACGATTCCAGATGATGGATATGCCCAAAACAAGTATGTTTGACCAGAGTTTAGGAATGGGCTTAGTGTATTTTTTCCTGGGCCTACCAATTGGGATGCGGCCTTATCTGAATACCATGTAATTGAGTCACCAGGATTATTGGGTAAACATTTTAGCAATGTTTTACCAGATCCACAAATAACTGCATCAAATGCCGTTGGGATTCCTGGATTTCCACTAAAAAATCCCGAAACTCGTGATGTATCTCCAAAATTTGAACTATCAGGAGTTGTATTTACTTTAGTTATAAAGGTTGTAAAGTTATATGCAGTTTGAGCAGTGAAAGTATGACCAGTCTTAATTGTGATGGTCGTGTCTTTTAGAGGAGCCAAATTTGAAAGAATTTTGAAAGGACCAAAAACCGTATTCCCAACTTTGTAGTGATATATAAAACTATCTACTTTCTTCAATGAGCCATTTGTAAATTTAGCCTTTAAATCTTGAGTATAATCACATTTTCCAGGATCTTCCATAGCCACATGCATATTATTAAATGGTCCAGGGTATTCAAATGTTAATTGAACTATTTGTGTGGCACCACCACAACCAGCACCTCCAACACCACCCCAGTTTCGATTTCCAATAATCGGTCTAAGACTCCAAGATGGATTAGTGCAAGAACAAGCTGTTCCATCTGCAGATAATTCTACATCATCCGCCGCTACAACACAGCCACCAATTACTATACAGTTATTGGTTGTTACTCTCCAAACATTTCCATTACATGTAACTGAGAAGTTAACTTTGTTCTTCATAGCATTCGCAATTTGACGCACTTTATCAAAATCAGAACAAGTTCTACCAGTGACAGCCGTCGCATTAAAGTTACCTTTCATAATAACTTTAGTATATTTATAAATACCGGTGTCTAATTTAGCTCTAAGTTTACCCCAATTGTCGTATTGTGTTGAAGCAGGACAATAAGTTGAGCCCCCAGTGAACGACTCTTTATACTCATGGGTAAGTTGAGCCTTCAGGTTGGTGAAACTAGCAAGTATTATAAATACAGCTAAGATTTTTGGAATTTTTTTAATCATAGTTTTGAATTGAGGATGTAAATATAAGGAATGCTAAGTAATAATTATGTCATATTTTAAAACTTAAGTAAGGCAACACCTTAAGTTTTTACGTCAACAATTAAAGGTCTTGCTAATTAGGGATATTCTAAGTAATGTAAAACGGTTACCGCTTTTTACCCAATTTACCCATAGGTATGCGGCTTTTATTCATCATCTTCATCATTTGGCGCATTTGATTAAACTGGGTGATAAGCTTATTTAATTCCTGAACGCTTCTTCCACTTCCTTTAGAAATTCGCTGTTTACGAGAGCCTGATAATAGCTCAGGTTTGGTGCGTTCCTCCTTTGTCATGGATTGAATTAATGCTTCTATTCCTTTAAACGCATTTTCATCCACATCCATATCCTTAATCTTGCTTCCAACGCCTGGTACCATTCCCAACAAATCTTTCATATTACCCATTTTCTTAATTTGTTGTAGTTGACTAAGGAAATCTTCAAAATCAAACTTGTTCTTAGCCATTTTTTTGCTAAGACGAGCAGCTTCATCTTCATCAATGGTGGCTTGAGCTCTTTCTACTAAACCAACAACATCACCCATGCCTAAGATTCTACCAGCCATTCGATCAGGATGGAAGACCTCCATAGCCTCCATCTTTTCACCATTGCTAATAAATTTAATGGGTTTGTTTACTTGAGATTTGATAGATAAAGCAGCTCCACCTCTGGTATCTCCATCTAGTTTGGTTAGAACTACACCACTAAAATCTAAGACTTCATTAAATGCCTGGGCTGTTATAACAGCATCCTGACCAATCATAGAATCCACAACAAACAATACTTCAGAAGGATTAACATGACTTTTTAGATTGGATATTTCGGTCATCATTGCCTCATCTACTGTAAGTCTACCCGCCGTATCAATAATTACAACATTGTAGCTATTCTGTTTGGCATACTTGATTGCGTTATCTGCAATTTCAATAACATTTTGCGAATCATCTTCGCTATATACATAGGTATTAGTGCTTTCTCCTAGTACTCTTAATTGCTCTCTGGCTGCTGGTCGGTAAACATCACAAGCCACTAAAAGAGGATTTTTGCCTTGATTTTTGAGGTGTTTACTAAGCTTTCCAGAAAACGTTGTTTTACCAGAACCTTGAAGTCCGGCAATTAGTATAACAGCAGGGTTTCCAGTAAGGTGTATTTCAGATTTAGTTGATCCCAATAACGCAACCAATTGGTCATTAACAATCTTGGTCAACTGTTGGCCAGGTGAAACACTTTTAATTACATTTTGACCTTTAGCCTCTTCAAGAATTTTATCAGTGAATTGTTTTGCAACTTTAAAGTTTACATCCGCAGAAATGAGTGCTCTTCTAATTTCACGAACTGTTTCTGCAACATTAAGTTCATTGATTGACCCTTGACCCTTTAAGTTTTTAAAAGCTTTTTCAAGCTTGGACTGCAAATTTTCAAACATTTAAATTTCCGTTTCTAAGACGAAATGCAAAAATAGATAAAAGGTATTATCTTTCTATGCTTAAGGTGCCGTTGTATCTAAAAGCTTCTCCATCAAATCCTACAGCATATACTTTAACGATATATAGACCGCGTATTGCGGCTTTCCCATTGAATTTTCCATCCCATGATTGATTGAAATCAAAGGTTTCAAAAACTTTTTGACCCCACCTATTAAATACTTGGCATGAAAACCTATAGCTAGGGTTTGGGTCGTCTCCTCGCACATTTCTAGCAAAAACCTTAAAAACATCATTTGTCCCGTCATTGTTTGGACTAAAAGCAGTGGGGACCCAAATTTCACTTTTGTCTACAAAACAATTGAGATTACTAATAGATTCTACTAGAATACTTGTGTCTTTAACTGCCACAACTCTTAAACAAAGTGAATCCATCCCAAATGATCCAACTTCGATGTTGTTTAAAGTGGTTGTGTTACCATCAACAGAGGCATAATCTAAATAACTTCCTGATGTATTTAGGTATTGAACTTTATATTCTCTTACTCCACTTGACCAGTCTCGGTAGGCATTCCAATTTATATTAATGGTACCAGATATATCAGGAGAACTAAAATGAATAGAGTTTGACGGGCGTCCATCAGGTCCTAATCCACCACAGTGATCAACATATCTCAATCGATATTGGAAACTAGCAGATTTAAAATCAGCAGCTAAATCTTCTGCCGACAAATTAGCTGTTGTTAATACCTGCGTAAAAGAGTTTCCACCGTTATTAATTGCTTTTTCAAGTCGATACTTTCCTCCCCTAATATAAACGGGATACTTTTTCCAATTTATCTTTATGAATTTATTATTCTCAATTGTAACTAATTCTATGGGAACATTAAATTCAGGTTCTTTATATAGGGGTGTTTGACAAGCTCTATTACTCGTGCTAGTATAAACTCGGTTTCTATTAACGGCTTTTACAAAGTAGCAATATTCTTTTTTACAAAGGAATGAATCTATAAATGATTGCCTCGTTCCACTTACCTCTGTTATTTTAACAAAACTGCTTTGATCTTGTGGTTTTCTCCAGATTTCATAATGACTTAATTGGTTATCCCAGTAGTCGTAAGCTAACCAAGATAATTCATTGTGATAGTTATTCGTAGAGTTTGTTGTTAAAAGAATTGTACAATGAGATTGGGAGTATTCCCCTTTGTGAGCACACGTATCCTCAAGTTGTAGGGTATAACAGAAACGATTGGTATTAACTGCTATGCCTTTATTTATAGTAAATATACTATCTGAAATATCGAAATATTGATTTTGCAATACTTTAGCAGGTGTTTCTTCAAAAACGTGGTAGCTATAAAAATTGCCTATAGAACTTGGAACCCATCTAAAGGTGACTGAATTATCCGGATTTACAGTGGCATATGCTATGGTATTTGCCTTAGGCCCAATGGTATCGGAAATAAATATGGCCCTGGCTACTTGGTCTTTACATCCAGCCCTGTCTTCAACATAGAGGTTTACTAAATGGTCAAATGGAGTTCTAAAGTTATACTTTGGGTTTTTAACGGTTGCAGTATCATCGAAATAGTTGACTTCACCAAAGTCCCATCTATATTTTATTATTGAATCTAATCCAACAGTTTTATCAATAAATTGAGCAGGAGTTTTTATACAAATCGAATCGGTTAGAATTTCAAAATCTGCTTTTGGAGCATCTAGAGCAATAATTGTGTCTTTGCTAAAAGTATCTTTACATCCATTTACATAAGTAGCAATAATTGTAGGTACAAATTTTCCGGGCTTTCTATAGAAGTAACTAGGATTGGCTATATTTTTAACATCTATATTCCCATCACCATCAAAATCCCAATCTGAAGTAGTATAAAACTGACTTTGATTTGTAAAACTCACTAAAAAGTTTTCATCTGCACATCCTTTGAATTCAGTTGGAGAAATAAAATTTGCAGAAGTAAAGGAGAAGTTTGCATTTGGTTTTTTTAATACTTCAACAGTATCGTCTGCATAAGCAAATGCTGCACAATTATTATTATCATATAATAAAATTGAAGGTAAGTATCTTTGAGTAATCAATGAACTATTCTGAATCTTATAAATATGGTTGGTTACAACAGTGCTGTCCACAAATGAACCATCATCATAATCTATAAAAAACCTGGAGTAAAAGGAGCTCGTATTAGTAAATTCAACATCAAGCGCTTCACATCCTTTATTGTTTTTAAGTTTTAATCCTGGAACTGGGCCAATTACTTTAACATACAGTGGTTTAGTGATAGAATCTCTGCATCCCCGTCGATTTTCAGCTGTAAGTGTAACGTCAAAACCCAATGGGTTGTTTCTTCTATAGACATTTCCAATGTCTTCAAGACCACTACTTAATCCAGTGCCTCCATCCCCAAAATTCCAATAATTTTTTACAGGGCTACCTGTACTTAAGTTTTTAAATGTCACTGCCTGAGGCGCACAAAATGAAACGCTATCCGCAGAAGTAAAATCTACCACTATTTGTTCAGCTCGGGTAATAATTCTCCAAGTATCAGTGCAACCAGTATATTTGGTCACTAACCTAATGGTAAAGTAACCGGGTTGAGTAAATATAATTTTTGGGTTTTTAACAAACTTATTAGGGTGAAATTTTACAGAAGAAGAGTCACATAAATATTCAAAACCAGTGGCCCATGTGGCACTTTCATTTTTGGTAATCAAAGTGTCTCCTACACACCTAGAGGAAGAATATATTTGAAAATAGGCGCTTACTCCTGATGTTACTAGAACATTTGTTGAAGTATTTTCACAACCGCTGCCATTTATTTGACTTACTCTTATATAATGTTTTCCTTTTGGGGCTATTCCTGTTGTATTTTGTTTGGTGCTATCAGCAAAAACAAATTCACTTTTTTTACCAAGTTGAGTCCAAGTCCATTTAATTGGTTTGTTCGTTGGATTGTCATAATCCCAATTATTTAAAAGATTTGCCTTCAACGTAGTGTTTAAAGGCTCACACCCAAAATCTGGGGTAGCAATTGCCTTACTGAAAGAACCACTAACCTTTAACCTTTCTTTCATTGTGAAAACATTTGTACAGCCACTTCCACTGGTATCTTTTAGAAAATATTTAACAAGCCATCTTCCAGGTCTATTGGTAATAAAAGAAATTGAATCACCTTTTCTAGTGAGAATATCTCCAATAGAATCTTTGTTTTCAAAAGTCCATGTGCCAAAGGCTGTTTCACTTTTAGGGTTGCGGGTTGCATAAAATTTAACCGCCTCCTTTAAACAAATTGTTGAGTCTATAACTGTCAAACTAACACCAGGTACGCTGATGTCAATTGTATCACTAAGTGTTATGGAATCCTTACACCCTTTTGGGCTTTCAATGTATAACTTAGCACTATACTTTCCTATGGTGGAATAGCTATGTGTTGGAATTTTCTTAGTAGAAGTTTTTGCGACGGTCCCGTTTTTATTATAAAAAGTCCACCTGTAAGAATCGGTATAACCGGGATGTTTATTTTTGGTTAAATCAATCAAAGAAATGCTTTGATTTGGACAAGCAGGATGAGGACTTACTCTAAACCCAGCTTTTAAAGGCCCACCAACTGAAGCACTATCTATGGTTACTGTATCTCTGCACCCTGTAGATCCAGAGGCAATTAGTCTAACCGTATAGTTTGCTAACTTGCTTGTAATGTAGGAGAAGTTCTGTGAGTTTCCACCTCCAACTCGTCCAACGCCTTGTTCATATATATCCCACTTCCAGTTAGTTACACCAGGGGGTTTAATACTGTTATTGGTATACTTTAAGGTATCTGGAGCACTGCAATAACTTGAAACTTCACTCGTAAAGAAGGCTTTAGGTCCTTTTACTTCTATTGCTGAAGTATCTAATGTAGTCGAATAGCATCCATTAACGCTTTCAAAAACACGAATATCCGCTTTGCCAATTCCTAATAGCCTGATATAAATCTTACCACCTACATTACTATCTATAGTGTGAGGCATGTTTATTATACTCCATTTAGGTTTTGGAGTTTTACTATTCGTATTTGAAATTACAAGAGGCTTTCCAGCACAGGTATTCTTATCTGAAACAAAGATGTTTAGATTGGTACTATCGCCTAAGGTAATTAAATTGTTTGCATTGATGTTATAGGTACAACCAAAATGGCTTGTAATTCTTAGACTAACATCGCTTGTATCTGCTTTTGTTATTCTTATTCCTTTTGGATTCCTTTTAGTTGAAGTTGAAGTTGAAGGAGACCCGTTCTGAAATGTCCAATAAAAACTTTGAAGACTTTGGGCACCAGAATCTATGCTTGCACTAAAATCAATTGTTTTAGGAGCACAACCACGAGACTCTGAAGGTATTATAGTTCCATTTATGCTATCTCCAACTAAAATGGCTGAGTCTTTTAAGTAATTACTTACGCAACCATAAATATCTTTAACACTTAGGAATACGTCAATAGATTGATTTGGAGCAAACCCAAGCTTTATTGATTTAGGCCCGGGGTTAAAAGTTACTCCATTCACTAACCATTGCCTGCTGGAAATATTCGCTGAATTATCGGTTAGAATTATTGAATCACCTGGTAAACAAATAATACTATCTGAATAAGCAACCGAAATTTTAGGTATGTCATGCACATTAACTGCATTGTTTAGCGATACTGTGCTTACTGCACCACTAGCCGTTTTAAATTTACATTTTACATTTTTTAAACCAGAGGTGTTATATGATGTATTATAAATTGAACTCCCTGTATAGAAAAACCCTTTACCAACATCCCATTCCATGTCTTTACAACCGGTGCATCCGGTAAGCGTATAACTCACACTTTCTGACCTGAAACCCCCATTGGATAATTGGAGTAAACAAACATCCTTTTTATTTACAGAAATAGCAACCTGACTATAGACTATAGCCTGGGTAAGTAGAAAAAATCCTACTAAAGCAATTTTAAGTTTTTGCATTCCTATTCCCTTTGGTTTTTCCACTATCCAACAAATATAATTAACTTCGCGCCTTATTATATGAAGCAAAAAATCAACCTCACGTTAATAATGACGCTTTGCAGCTTCATTATGTTGCATACTAGTTGCAAAAATGCTGCCAAAGGCAATGATTTACTCAACACCTTTGCTAAGTCTCAAGAAGCACATGATTATAGTACTTCTACCACAATACTAACTCAGCTGTTTGCCTTAGATAGTATACAGTATGCATGGGCTGTGGATACTTTAGCATATTACCACTTTATTAATGCCAAGTTTCAGAGTGATGCTTCAGAACTATTATCGGCGGCCTATTTTATACAAGAGGGACTAATAATGGACCCAAATAACAAAGTTCTTAATATTTTAGATGCAGATGTAAAGTTATTAAATAGAAAGGACACTGCTGCACTTGAAGTTCTTCAAAATGCCTACAACAGAACTAAGGATGAAGAATTTATGTATTATTTAGCAGCTGCAACCATGGCTACTGGAAGAAAAGAAATTGCTGACAGCATAGTGAACGTTGGATTAAATAGTGCAGATTCTATGACTACTCGCATTCAAGTACAGGATGAATTAAATAGAAGCTGGCAATCCATGACAAAAAAAGCTGTATACCTATTTTTAAAAGCTAATTATGTATTTAACTACGAGTTTAATAATGATAGGAAGAGTGTAGCTAAGGGAGTTGGTTTGTTAAATGAGTGTTTAAGAATTGAACCAGATTATACGATGGCTAAAGCTTACTACTATCAAATTCAACAACAGCTGAACCAAAACCAAAATCAAGGTAGATACTAACTTTCTTCTACATTAACTCTTTTGAGGGTAAACTCATCTTTTAGGACTTCAAAAATCATTTGGTTGTAGTAAAAAAGAGAGTCCAAAGCCATTTGCATTTCTGAGCTCTGAAAAGTTGAACCTGGTTTTCGCCAAACCAAAGCAATTACATTCTCCTTTGCATTATATGTAAACTTTGCATAATGCATGTTAAGGTTCACCGTCATTAATTCTTCCCAAAAAGCCTCTCGTTTAAGCGTTGGTCCATGTACAAATGGAACACTCATTTGAAAGACAGTTTTATCTTTTTCAAACTTGAAATAGTTCCATGGATTGGATTCTGTTTCTTCCCACGCATCAATATAAACTGGAGTAAAATCTTGAACTAGCATCCATTGACCTGCAGCATCTCCTCTTGCCTCTTTAGGTGCAACTCCCATTTTCTCAATGGCAGACTCTACGTTTGCTATAAGTTTAGAAATATCCATGGGGCAAATCTCTTATTAATAATATCCAAAACCAACTAATTCTTATGCGCTTGCCGTAATATTTTTTATTGCTGATTTTAAACGCCTAACTACAGTTTCTTTACCTAATAGTTCAAGCATTTCGTAAAAGGGAGGACCCATTGGAGCCCCAGTTACAGCAACCCGCAATGGTTGCATGAGTTGGCCAATCTTAATTTCATTCGATTCGCCATAATGGTGCAATGCTTTTTCGATATTGGCAGAATCAAATAAATCTAAATTCTCAAATGCCAAAGCAATTCCCTCAATCGTACTATTTGTATCTGCTTTCCACTTTTTACGAAGGACTTTTTCATCATATTCTGTTGGATCCTGAAAGAAATAAATTCCTTGAGTAAAAGTTTCTTTCAAGAAAGTCACTTTTTCACGCATTAAAGAAACAACCTGCCCAATGTATTCATCTGTGGCAGTTAAGCCTAAGTCTTTCGCATATACTTTGGCCTGAGGCATTAGGCTGGCTATAGTATCATTCATTAAATAATGATGATTGAACCAGAGGGCTTTATCTAAATCAAACTTTGCCCCACTTTTACTCACTTTTTCTAAAGTAAAAGCCTCAATTAGTTCATCCTTTGTAAAAACTTCACGGTTGTCACTTGGATGCCAACCTAATAGGGCCAACATATTTATAACAGCTTCTGGAGAATAACCTGATTCTCTATACCCAGAACTAACATCTCCTGTTTTAAGGTCTTTCCATTCCAATGGGAATACCGGAAAACCGAGTCGGTCTCCATCTCTTTTACTTAATTTACCATTTCCTTCTGGTTTTAAAAGAAGTGGCAGATGAGCAAATTTGGGCATAATGTCTTCCCATCCTAAGTATCTATAAAGCAATACATGTAAAGGGGCACTTGGCAACCATTCCTCACCACGAATTACATGGCTAATACCCATGGTATAATCATCAACTATATTAGCCAAATGATAAGTAGGCATGCCATCTCCTTTTAAAATTACTTTATCATCCATTTGAGAAGTATTAACAACCACCCAACCACGGATTTCATCATGAAAACGAACATCCTCTTTACGAGGTAATTTAATCCGAATAACATATGGGTCCCCATTATCTAAACGGGTTTGAACTTCATCCGCACTTAGCGTAAGAGAATTTTTCATATCGCTTCTGCTGCTTGCATTATAAGCGGCCTGCATTTTACCTGCTTCCAATCGTTTGCGCATAGCATTTAATTCTTCAGGGGTATCGAATGCATAGTATGCAAATTCTTTTTCTATCAGTTGGTATGCAAAATCGGCATAAGTCCCTTTGCGTTCACTTTGCCTGTACGGTGCATGTGGCCCTCCTTCTTTTGGACCCTCATGTATTTGAATTCCAAGCCATTCTAAACTTTCTTTAATATAGTCCTCAGCTCCAGGTACAAATCGTGCTTGATCAGTATCCTCAATTCTAAGAATCATGGTACCATTGTGTTTTTTGGCAAATAAATAATTATAAAGTGCTGTCCTTACACCACCAATATGTAAAGGTCCAGTAGGACTTGGGGCAAATCGAACGCGTACTTCTCGCTTGTCAGTCATTAGGCTGCAAAATTAATACAGAAAGCTAGAGCAGATGCACAGGTTTAAAAAATAACATGAGCTTATATTTGTATAAGTATGAACATTAAAGATAAAGTTAACAATACTATAAAAGAGGCCATGAAAGCTAAGGATACAGAAAAGCTAACGGCATATAGAAGTATAAAAAGCGCATTTATGATTTTAGAGACTTCTGGTTCTGAGGTAAAAGAAGACGATTATTTAAAGGCTATAATAAAAATGGCTAAACAGCGGAAAGACAGTATAGCAATTTATGATGAGCAGGGTAGAGATGACCTTTCTTCGATAGAAAAATCTGAATTGGCCTTTATCGAAGAACTTCTTCCAAAATCTTTAAGTGAGGATGAAATTAGGGCTGCAGTAACAAACATTATAGCAGACACTGGTGCTGAAGGAATGAAAGATATGGGTAAGGTTATGGGGATTGCCTCTAAACAGCTGGGTGCAGGAGCCGATGGAAAAGTACTATCGGGTATTGTAAGAAGTATTTTGGCATAAAAAAAGGCGCACTTTAAAGCACGCCTTCTCCTTGTTCATTTAAAGTCTTTTATAACTCATCTTCGTTAAAGAAGTAATCATCATCCGTGGGAAAATCACTCCAAATTTCTTCGATACTTTCATAAGGTTCTCCTTCATCTTCAAGTTCTTGAAGATTCTCTACTACCTCTAGAGGAGCACCGGATCTGATGGCATAGTCAATCAACTCATCTTTGGTTGCTGGCCATGGAGCATCATCTAAATAATTTACAAGTTCTAGTGTCCAATACATATTCTTATTTTACTGTGTCGCGAATTAATACATTTATTCCCTAAATTGCAAGCAAATTGCATTCAAATTTAATACTCTGTCTGTCAGCAACTTAAATGAATATCAAGCAAAAAATAGAGACATATTGTACAAGTAATAGTTCAGTAGAGCCCAATCATCTGCAAGAATTGAATAAAACGACCTGGTTAAACACCACTAATCCCCGAATGTTAACAGGTCATTTGCAAGGCAGATTTTTAGCTATGATTTCAAAAATGATGAATCCTAAACTGGTTCTGGAGATAGGGACATTTACAGGATATGGTGCTTTATGTTTTGCTGAAGGATTGAGTAGAGGTGGAAAGGTTATATCGATAGAAATAAACCCGGAACACGCTTTTAAGGCAAAAGAATTTATTAATAAAACGGAATACAAGAATAATATTGATGTAATTCAGATGGACGGATTGGGATTCTTATCCCAATTTAAAGACAAAGCTGATATTATTTATGTTGATGGAGAAAAAAGGTCTTATGAAAAATACATTTTAGCTGGAAGTAATGCACTGCGAAAAGGGGGCCTTTTAATTTTTGACAATACTTTATGGGGTGGTAAAGCTATTGAAAAAGCAGATAATAAGGATACAGAAATGATGCAAGAATTTAATAAAAGTCTACAGAAGTCAGAAGAATTTGAAACGGTTATGTTACCATTAAGAGATGGATTGAGTATTGCTAGGAAATTGGTTTAGTTAAGAGCCCTACTAAAAGTTCAAAGCACATTTGATGTGTATTGCTGTTCAAAAGATAATAATTAAGTAAATAGAATATCATTGATCCAATGAGAAGCATATAAATTAATCACTAGCATTTCTTAAAAAGAAGACTCGAATTGATCAATATTTACTCCTAAACCAAGTGTTATTATTGCCCTATTTACTCATTCTCGAAAATAACATGAATTAAAAATATTGAACAATTTTTAATAAGTATTTTGACCAAATCATTATAATATTGGAAAAATAGCCATAACTTTTTAACGATTGATTATCTTCATTATTGGCTAGAATTATACTTTTCAAACCGCTTTGGCTAATTCCACCTGAACGCATAGAAACAGATATAATTTTTATCTTGGAATAGGCAACCTTATAGTGATAAAGGGTTCTAAACATAAAATCAAAGTCAGCTGATATTCTATATTTTATATTGTAAGTACCATGCTTTTCATAGACCGATTTTTTTGCAAAAAATCCAGGATGCGGTGGTTGCCATCCAATTCTAAACATCCATAATTTCCATTTTTTAGCAGAATAGTTGCGAATCACCTTTTTCGTATCACTATCAAAAATTTCAATATTAGTTAGAATGCATTCTGAATTATTATTTTCAAAAGCTTTAACCACAGAACCTATCACCTCTTTGGATTTATATAAATCATCGCTATTTAATATGGCAATAATATCTCCAGAGGCCATTTGTATACCTTTATTCATAGCATCATAAAGACCTTTGTCCTCTTCAGAAATAGCAATAAGATGCGGGTATTTTTTTACAATATCTAGCGTATTATCGTTTGACTTACCATCAATAATTAAATGCTCAATATTGGTGTAGCTTTGATTAGCAACGGACTGTATAGTTTCTTCAATGGTCTTTCCACTATTGTAAGAGGTTGTAATAACCGAGACCTTCATACTAACTAATCGTTCTTTTCTTAATTTCAACAGCTGGGTTACCTTGGTAAATGGTGTTTTCTTTCAAAACTCCAATAGCAACGGAGCCCATACTTAAAATGCTATTTTCTTCCATTTTAACTCCGGGACAAACTTTACTTGAAGCCCCAACCCAAGAACCGTTTTTTAGAATGATTGACTTTAGAAGAAGGTCAAAACTAGGACTAGAATAATTGTGATTACCACAAATAAAAATAGCATCCTGAGAAACACAGCAGTTAGCACCAATTTCAACTAGGGTTAAATTATCTATCCATACATTTTCTCCTATCCAAGTAAAATCTCCAATTTCTAAATGCCATGGATATTTAATATTAATTCTAGGTTTAAGAACAACTTTTTTGCCAATTTTAGCACCAAAAAGAGAGAGTAACCCTCTTCGCCAAAAACTCCCAGGAATAGAGCTTCTCAGAAGCAAATGGTTAGCTAAATACCAAAGTGAACGATACATAAGATTCTTGCCAGGATGGTACCAAGAATTGTTAAAAGTATCAAGTTTAACTGCGGTCATTTAGAAAAATCAAAAGTACTACTTTTTTACTTCAAGTTTAAAGTCGGGTGTCGTAATGGTTTCGAATGCCCATGGCCAACCAATTAAATGCCATTACCATTAGCATTATGGCAAATCCGGGAATTAAAGCCAAATAATAGGTATCTAAAACGAGGTTCCCTAAGTGTTCTTTGACCATTATACCCCAACTGGGCGCAGGTGGTGCAATTCCCAAACCTAAGAATGAAAGGCCAGCCTCGAGTAAAATGGCAGAAGCAAAATTGGTTGTTGCAAGAACCACTATGGTGCCTTTAAGGTTAGGGAGGATATGATGAACTATGATTCGCCATGGTTTGAACCCCATTATTTTGGCGCTTTGTATGTACTCTTGTTCTCTAATTTGCAAGGTCTGCCCACGAACTATCCTTGCCACTTCTACCCAGGTGCTGAACCCAATTGTTATTAAAACTTGTATTAAACCTTTGCCAAAAGCAAAGCTTAATCCTAAGGCAATAAGTAATGTTGGAATGGACCAAAAAACGGCAATTAGCCATGAGAAAAATGAATCTACCTTACCACCAAAATATCCTGCACTTAGTCCTATGCAAAGCCCAATAAATAAGGAAATAATGACACTCACAAATCCCACAATAAGTGAAACACGAGCCCCAATTATTAACCTGCTTAACATATCTCTTCCATTTCGGTCAGTTCCCAAATAGAATTTCTGACTATGAACGAAGGATGTTTGACTACTAGGAATTAAGTCTGATTTTAGGAATTCCATCTGAAGATCTTCATTCCATAAAACAACAGAGACACTGTCATCTGAAGCGTTTATTACTTTACTTATAGGAATACGTTCCCAATCTGCTCTCTTGCCATAAAGCCATGTATTAATTAAGGAGTTTTTCTTATGTAGATTTAAATTTTGTTTTAAATACTGACATTTGAAACCTGGTTTTTGATTTGCAATCTTCTGTGAAAGTTGATTCGCATTGCTAGTTTTATCAGGCGTAATGAGATATCCAGGAATAGCAGGAAGTGCAAATAGGGCAATACAAACGATGCCCAACATAAACGACCCTTGTGAAAATATAGATTTACTCTTGCTCAAGTCTTGCCTGCTCTTTGGTGTACAAATCTAAGCAAACAAGAATAGAAAGAAAGCACCAAAGGGGTACCGCAATTTTATCATATTGGCTATAATTGTTCAGAAAAGCATGAAAATAATACGTAACCAAGGCCAACAAGGCAATTAAAGCAGTACTTTTTATAGTTGGTATTTTAGATTTATTATAGACGCTAAAGGCCAATGCTACAGAATAAAGGAAAATACTTCCCCAAAAGAGAAGACCAGGATATCCCATTTCCGATAATGCTGAAAAATACTCGGAGTGAGCATCTCCTAAATCACCAAAGAAAGTACTAATTATTGTCAATTCATCCGTTTTCTGATATGCACCATATTGAAAGACAAAAGTTCCTGGTCCAAACCCAAAGGCAGGTCTGTCTTCAGCCATTCGTATGGCACATGCCCATCGGTTAACTCTTTCCATGTTGCTGGGGTCAGTCGTTATATTGCTAACCGATTTTATATGTCCTTCAATCTCGTCACTACTTCCTTGCTTATTGGCTGAAAGAGCATAAAGAATTTGGTCTTGCTTTGCAATTCCAATGGAGGTGACAAGTAGTAATGTTATAAGTATATACCGAAATTTTATTTTTATGTAAAGGATAAAATAAGTAGCCAAAGCAACTACCAAACTAAGCCATGTGGCTCTAGTATAACTAATGACAATGGCAAAAAGAATCACAAGTAGAAAACCTATTAAGACACTTTGTCCTAGTTTAGAAATCTGAAAGCGTTGAGGCCTAAAAATAAACACCATTAAAATAGGGATGGCGAAAGCTAAACAAGCTGCATACATCCCATGATCTGGAAAGAATGGCCAGGAAATGCCATAACTTGCTCCTCGAGCAAACTGAAACTCAGAATGCTGGTAGATGGTGAAAAGTGAAAGCAAGACCGTTGCAACCACCTGCCAAATTAAAAAAAACCGAATATTGCTTTGCTTTTTGAACCACCACAATCCGCCAAAAAAGAACACCACAATATACCAGGTTCTAGCAAAAGCAAATTTAAAACTCACTAAAGGTTGCACACTACTAATACTACTTATCCATAACCAAAGGGTATAAGCAATCACCAGCAATACCATAGGGTGCTTGATAATATTAACGGGTATTGTAAAATGCTTTATATAGTAAAAAATAAGAAGGCAAAAGAGTAAAATAATAATAGGTTCGGTTGGGAAAGCCATTCCTAAGCCACCGCCAACATCCTCCACATTCACACTTAGAGGTGCCAGTCCACCAATGAGCAAAGCAAACTTATCTAATCTAAGCAGTGCAAAAAAGACTAAGAAACCAATTAATGGTACGATAAAAACATATTCAAAACCATAGAATTTATAGGCAAGGATGGATAGAATTCCGAATCCTAATCCAGCAAGCAAACCTGCTATTCCATTGTATTTGAGTGTAGCTTGCACTTATTTATTCTTGGAGAAAAGCTCAATTCCTAAAAGAATCAAACTAGTTCCAGCAAATGTGGCTATCATGCTTAGCAAAACCACTAGTGAACGAATAGGCCAAGCCTTCCGTTCTGGAGCAGCAGCATCACTAACAGTAAATTTATGAGACAAGGTCTCATTCACATCCACCGTTCGCTTATCCAACTGAGAAATCAAATCACTTTCTTTGGTTTCTTCAATCTGAATAAGTTCGTTCAGTGCCATATATTCACCCCCATTTGCAATGAGTTGTTCTTTTTCTTTTCTTAGTTCAGCTACTTTGCTAGACCTTCCAGCTGACTGTGCCTTATATATTTCTTCTGATAAGGCTCGGGTTTGTTCTTCGTAATTAATAATACCTTTATTCCCTAAATCTTGTAGGCGTCTTTTAATATCGTCTATCTGATTACGTTTGTTTTGAAGTGCTCTGCCTACAATTTTTAAAGCAGGAACAGCAATCTGTTTCTGAATTTCAGTTTTTACTGTATCATAAAGCAAAGCAATGCCATTGGCAAGCTTTGCTGACATTTCTGGATCTTCGTCTAATACATTTATCTCAACACTTAAGTATCGTGTGCGATTGAACGAAATATTGCTTTTTAATTTATCACTTAATGTAGATTGAGGAGTAGCTCCTTTTGGGTCTATTTTATAATGCTTCATTAAGTCAAAATTCTGAACTAAACGATTCATTAATGTACTGGATTGTAGCACTTGAAGTGCTTTTTCAGCTTCTTCACCTTCTCCAAACTCCAAAGGATCTTTTTGCCTTTGACTAAGTTCAGTTAATAGTGCGTTACTAATACTATTGTTGGTGGTTGGGTAAAATATATGAGTGGCCTTATACCTAGGTGTCATAAAAAATGGCGACGAAAATACAGCGGCAAGAATACCACCAGCCAACACGGCTATTAAAATATATTTTCTCCAACGCCAGAAAAAATTGAGAACATCAATAAAGTTAATGCTCTTTTCCGCAAGACTTTCTGGTATTAAGTCTTTAGAAGTTTGTGGTTTACTAGACATTATTATTCAAAGGGCAAAGGTACAAAACGTTAGTATTTAAAACCTATTGTGTAAAATCAAATTGTTTTTCAACATTATTAAGTTTTCCTATAGGTCGAAGTGCTTGAATGCTATATCAAAGGCTTTTTTACTTTCTAAATCTTGATCTGCAATATTGTGATAGCTTTCCACTTCAATAGAGAACCTTGAAAAACTTGATAAAATTGGTGCAATTTCAATCGTATTTAGTTTTAAGTTAACTCTGTAATATTGACCTACTTCTTCTATCATCATACCCACAATCTTTACATTGTTCTCTTCTACAATACTTGCAATTCTACTTAAAACAAAATCGGTATGATATACACGAAGCACTATTATAGAACCAATACCTTTATAGGTTAAAGTATTAAGTAAATGTTCACCAATTACTGATTTACTTGCAGATCCCAAAAATTCTCTGTGGCTATTAATTACAGCAATATACTCTAATTTAGATTTTTCGAATGTCGGATAAATTTCATATAAATGTTGATTTCCATAAAAGTGGATTTTAGATAACTCATCATCCACTAAAAGTTCTAAACTAGTTTCCTTAGAGCCCATTAGCGTATTTAAAGAAATATAACCCAGCCAGACTTTCTCCTTTAGCAAAGAGCCAAACTCTAAATTGTGTACACTCATGTCTCTAATAACGTCTTGCTTTGATTGCAAAGTAGAATAAGACTTAGCTAATGGGCTTAGAAATTGCAGAACATTCATTTTATTCGCCTAGATATTCTACGTAGTTATTATGTGTTTCCCAAAGAGTAATTTTAGAAAGCAAAACCCCTGTCGGGAGATGTGGTTTTAGCCGACTCCAAATGGCAACAACAATATTTTCTATGCTTGGGATACAATTGGAGAGCCAATCAACTTCTACATTTAAATTCTTATGATCTAGTTCTTCTAATATCTGATCTTGGATTATTTTTTTTAGATCTTTTAGATTAATTATACATCCTGTTTCAGGGTCAGGTGAACCCTTTACGGTTATATGTAAATCAAAATTATGACCATGAAAATTAGGATTGGCACATTTTCCAAAAATCTCATAATTTTTATCTTCGGACCATGAATTATTCCAAAGCCTATGAGCTGCATTAAAATGCTCCTTACGTGTTAAGTGAAGAATAGCCATAACTCCTGCAAAAATAGTTAATTCCTTGGGTTTTGAAGCACTATAGTATCTAAAGGACGATACTTAATCCATGAGCCAGTGAGGTAGTCAACGGCCCAAAATGGAAGGATAACATTATTCAAAGCGGTGGTTTCATTCCATTTGGTTTCAAGAAACAGTTTTTGTTCTTTAAAATTAGGGTGGTTCAGAGTGATGATTGGTGCTTTTCGCTTGCGTTCTAGTTTTATAACGCAAGGAGTCGTATTAACCACTTTATTGTTAATACTCAAAACAGCTCCGGGTACATCAGTAATTACTTCTACCCATTGTTTTTGACCGCTATAAATAGTTGCACATGAACTAATACTTAGAGCCAAAATAGCAATGATTACTTTGCACATTCTAAATTTAAAACTTGGCATATTATTTCACTGGCTCTGTTAACTTCTTCAAGAGTATTAAAAATCCCAAAACTAAAGCGTATAGAAGGGCCAGAATTTTTAATGTTTAATTCTGCCAATACATAGCTCCCAGTATTAGAGCCACTCATACAGGCACTTCCAGAACTTGCACATATGCCTTCAATGTCTAAATTAAATTGAAGCATACTATCGTTTTTAGTTTTCGGAAAACAAACATTTAAAACGGTTGGTATTGATTTTCCATCCCAATCCCCATTAAAGGTCACACCAGGTATTCTTTCACTTAAGTTTTTAGCGAATTGGGTTTTTAGTAAAGTAAGCTTGTTAATCTTGTTTTCTAATTCTGCAGTGCAAATCTCTAAAGCTTTAGCCATGCCAATTATTCCTAGTACGTTTTCTGTTCCGCAACGTAAGCCCTTTTCCTGAGAGCCGCCATATTGGATAGAGTTCAGATTAATTCCTTTTCGTTTGTATAAAAACCCAACGCCTTTTGGTCCATTAAATTTATGTGCTGAACCAACTATGAAATCAACCGATGTGTTTTTTAGGTGAAAAGGATGAGACCCTACGGTTTGAACAGTATCAGAGTGAAAGAAAGCACCATGACTGGCACATAAAGTTCCAACTTGATCAAGGTCAAGTTTATTTCCAATTTCATTGTTGGCATGCATTAGACTCACTAATGATTTTGGGTTTGCTTTAAGTAGTTCTTCTAAGTGCGATACATTGATATGACCATTATCTAGAAGCTTCACATATTTTACATCTATATTAGATTTTTTTAGTTTTTCGGCAGTATTTAGTACAGCATGATGCTCAATTTTACTCGTTATTATAGTAGAACAACCTAAGCTTTTCGTATTTAGTAAAACAATATTATCTGATTCCGTTCCTCCGCTTGTAAAGTATATTTCACCAGGCTCACACCCTAAACATTTGGCAATGGAACGTCTAGCATTTTCTATTTCGGATTTAGTTTTTCTTCCCTGAGCATGAGTACTACTTGGGTTGCCATAGAAAGCATCCATTTTTTCATTTAATACCTTAATTACATCGGGATGCATCGGGGTAGAAGCGGCATTATCAAAATATATCATTGTTATATCTGTTTTACTTTAGACAAATATCCTAAAATTTTATAACACAATTTAGCCATGGTATATTCAGTTAGAATATCATCCTTTCTCGGAGCTAATTCTACAATATCAAAACTAATTATTTTCTTACTTTCGATTACCTTTTTTATAAACTCACATAGTGTATCCCAATCAAATCCACCAGGCTCGGGTGTGCCTACTGCAGGAGCAATAGAAGGGTCTAAACCATCCGTATCTATAGTTAGGTAAACGTCATCACTTAAAGCTTCAATAGCATCGTTCATCCATTGATTAGAATTCCGCATTTGGTGAGCATAAATAGTTTTTATAGTATCCGAATTCTTAATTAATTTAGATTCTTCAAAGGATTGAGCTCTTATTCCTACTTGCACAATGGGAATATTCATTTCATGTACTCTGGCCATTACACTCGCATGAGAGTAAATATTGTCATTATAGCTGTGTCTTAAATCACTGTGGGCGTCAATCTGCAATACACTCAAATTCTTATTTTTTTCGGCAAATGCCTTTATAAAACCTGCACTAACCGTATGTTCAGCTCCAAGACTAATGATAAACTTTTGCTCATCTATAAGTTCTTTAGTAGACTCTTCTATAAAATCAAGAGCAGTCTTGTCTACAAGTCCAGTAAAATTAAGTGGTTCTAAGGTGCAAATACCTCCAACATTTTTGTAAGTCTCAGTGTCTAATTCTTCATCATAAAACTCAACAAAATGACTAGCTTTAACTATTGCTTCGGGTCCCGCCTTGCTTCCACCTAAATATGAACTGGTATGTTCATAAGGGCATTGTTGAATAACAACCTTTACTTTTTTAAAGTCTGCAAGTTCAGCTTCTGGAAACCCCAGAAACCCTTCTTCACTCGATAAAGATTTAGGAAGAGTCATTTATGATTTAACACGTTCTACGTATTCACCTGTTCGGGTATCAATTTTTATTTTTTCACCAGAATCAACAAATAAAGGAACATTAACCTCGGCTCCTGTTTCTAGGGTAGCTGGTTTTAATGTATTTGTTGCAGTGTCTCCCTTAATTCCAGGTTCTGTGTAGGTTATCGTTAGATCTACATGAGTAGGTGCTTCTGCTCCAAGTGGAGTTACATCGTCAAATGAAACCTTTACTATATCACCTTCCATCAAAAATTGAGTTCCCGTATCGAATAGTTCTTTCTCAATTGGAATTTGATCAAAAGTTTCAGAATCCATGCAAACAAAAGCAGTTCCATCTTCATACAAGTATTGTAAATCTTTAGTTTCTACTCTAACTATTTCAATGGTTTCTCCACTTCTAAATCTGTTTTCTGTGGCTTTTCCATCTTTCACTTTTTTCATTTTGGCTTGATAGCATGCCACACCTTTGCCAGGTGTTCTATGCTGCCAATCTGTAATTTTACAAATATCACCGTTGAATCGGATGTATTTGCCTTTTGAAATATCTGAAGTAGTTGCCATTTATACTGCAAAGATACAAAGAAGTAAAAAAGGATAAAAGCAATTTTTAAGGAGTGTATCCTGCTATGCAATACAAGTAGGCTGCAGTAATGTGTTGGGTAAGGTTTTTAGGAGCTTCATTCTTTCGTTGCTTCGAACAAGCTCATTTACCAGTGCTGCATTGCGGGATATTCGATTCCATTGGTTAGTGTTATTAATTAAAACCAATAGTACAAGCTTTTTTACTTCTATTAAATACACTAAAATTCTTAACTTCGTGCCATGCGTATTCTTGTTATTCTACTTTTATTCATAACAATAAGTTTAGACTCTCAAACTTTTGATTGGGCTTCTGATAATGAGTATCAATCTAATGAAAACCAATACTATTGGAAAAATAGAAAACCCCATGAGGGCTATTGGCAGCAGGATGTTTGGTATAAAATAAATGCTAAATTGGATGATAGTGCGGAAGTGATCAGTGGCGAAGAATTTGTGGAATACACCAATAATTCACCCAATAACCTTACGGAAATGTATTTTCACTTATATCAAAATGCAGTTCAACCCGGAGGACTAGTCGATAAGCTTTACGATGCGAATAAAACACCACACACTTTTGGAAAATACGAAAGCCAAAAACTAGGAACCGAAATTTTTGAAATAAGGATAAATGATATAGTTGTTAAACCTGAAATTTCAGGAACCATAATGAAGGTTAAGTTACCTACAAATCTAAAAAGTGGGGAAAAGGCAAAAGTATATGTTCGATTCAAAACATACTTTGATAGAGGATCTATACGTCGCCGAATGAAGGTTTATGATCATGATGGATTTAAGCATTTTAATGGAGTTCATTGGTATCCAAGAATTAGCGTTTATGATAAAAAATTCACTTGGGAGCATGACCCACATGTAGAGAAAGAGTTTTACGGTAATTTTGGGCAATATGATGTAAATTTAACCCTTCCAAATGATTTTATCTGCGAGGCTACAGGTGCTAATGTCAATCGTTCTGAGGTTCTCCCTCCTGAATTATGGAATAAGATTCAAATCTCAAATTTTAAGGATAAACCAATTGGTTCCGCGCCACAAGTGTTAATTGAACGAAATGGCACTTTCAAAACTTGGAGATTTCATGCCTTAAATGTACATGACTTTGCATGGACGGCAGATCCAACATATCGAATAGATATTAAAAAATACAAAGGGGTAGAGTGCATTGCCTTGGCACAAGAAAACAATGCCGGAGGATGGCAACCGACAGCTGATTATTTAAGAAGTGTAGTTAAGGTTTATTCCGAAGATTTTGGGATGTATGCTTATCCTAAAATTGTAGCAGCAGATGCTGCTGATGGAATGGAGTATCCAATGTTAACATTGGATGGTGGAACGTATCCCGGTCATCGTGGACTAATTGCTCATGAGGTTGGTCATAATTGGTTTTTTGGAATGGTAGGTACTAACGAAACTTATAGAGCTAGTATGGATGAGGGATTCACTCAATTTCTTACTAGTTGGAGCCTAAAGAAACTCAGCCCTGTTCCAGCAGATAAACAGATCGATTACAGCACTGTTTATCGGGGTTATATTTTTGATGCCATGGACGGGAAAGACGCAGCCTTAAACACTCATAGTAATGACTTTAATAGTGCAACTGGGCATGGAGGAGGGTATAGACATGTATACTATAAAACAGCAACCATGCTTTATAATCTGGAATATGTTTTGGGCAAAGAAGTTTTTAGACAGGCCATGAGTTATTACTTTAATCAATGGAAAATTGCACATCCCTATACAGAAGATTTTCGCAATAGTATAACGGAATACACCCAAACAGATTTGAACTGGTTTTTTGACCAATGGTTAGAGTCAACAAAACATATAGATTATGCCGTTGGCAAAATTAAAACCAAGAACAATAAATCCATTATTGAGTTAAAAAGAAAAGGAACGATGGTAATGCCACTAGATGTGCTAATTATTAAAAAGGATGGGGAGAAAATTCGAGTAACCGTTCCAGTGAGTGATTACATTAAACCAGGAGCACAAAATCTTCCTGTTTGGAAAGGATGGGATAAACTTAATGAAAGTTATTACATCTACACCAATGGAAAGATTAAAGACGTAATCATAGATCCTAGCGATAGGCTAGCCGATATAAACAGGATTAACAATGTAGCTAAACTTAAAAAGTCATTGTTGTTAGATAAAGGCAATGGAATGCCTCTAAATTATCTAGGAACCTATCTTCTTCAAATGAGGCCGGATTTATGGTATAACTATTATGATAATGTAAAAGTTGGTTTTCATTTAGACGGCAACTATGCTGCCCGAAAAAACGTTTTCAATCTAGATGCGTGGGTGAATCCTATTAAAAAGGATGGAGCAGATCTTTTTAATTACAATTTTGATTATAAAAACCAGATCAGAAAATTAGGCTTTTGGAGTATAAAGTCAAAATATATGGCTGGAGTCTTAAACAATCAAATTGGTATAGAGGCTCAACAGGATTGGGGAACCCTATCTGGTAATATCAATCATTTAAGAAACATTAATAGGTTGTATTACAGTTATAGTAAAGATGATTTACCCTATGGGTTTCAATCCAATGATGCCTTATGGAATAATGACAAACACAATCTCACTTTTAATTTAGATTATAGTGTAACAAAAAAAGCATTCTATGCCAACCATACATTAAATGTTGGCCTTAAGACATCAATACCGGGGAGTGATTATCAGTTTTCACAAGCCAATCTGGAATGGTTGTATTCTCAAAAGGCTGGAAAAATACAATGGAGAAATCGATTTTTTGCGAGTGCTGCTTCTGGAACAATTGCCCCGGAAAATATGTTATATGTGGCAGGTGCTAATCCAGCTCAACAGTGGGACAATAAGTTTACCAGAGATTTAAACCCAATTGACCAGAACCTGGGAACTGTGGGTTATTGCAATCCATTGAATTTCCATTTAGGAGGTGGTTTAAACCTAAGAGGATTTCAAAATTACGGAGTACCGACTCTAATAGATGGCAATAGTTTGTCTCTGGCTAGGGGCCTGTCGGGAGTTGCCTATAATACAGAAGTAGATCTTCATAATGTATTCAGCTTTATGCCGAAGTTATCTTGGTTGAATATTCACCCATACTTATTTGCGGATGCGGGCTTAATTACATTTAAAAATGGGGCAAAAGTAGCTAGTAGTGATATTTTGGCAGATGCAGGTTTTGGCTCAAGCTTTACCATTAAGGACTGGAACAAGCTATTTAAATCTAGCAAGTGGTTTAGAGGTGTTAAACCATTAACAATCCGCGCAGATTTTCCAATCTTTTTAAATAATGTGCCTACAAATGAAGAGTATTTACAATTTAGATGGCAGCTTGGTATAAATCAGGCATTTTAAGTAATCTAACTCTAAAATATAATATTCTAATTCTAATTTTTATCGGAATTAATATGATTTTGGTTCACATCTGTCCAAAATAAATTTTAAGGAATAAAAAAAACGGCAAGTTTGATCCACTAGATTAGTGGTACTAAAACAAACACCCCCGTTTAATGATAAAAGTAAGCCTATTTAACCAAATACTCCAA
>Ga0222675_1000099_pt1 | contig 50562 bp, 45 predicted proteins | sample AntAcemetagen868_FD_179818 | JGI IMG/M metagenome (GOLD analysis project Ga0222675, IMG submission 179818) | Saline water microbial communities from Ace Lake, Antarctica - #868 | ecosystem: Environmental > Aquatic > Non-marine Saline and Alkaline > Saline | place: Antarctica: Ace Lake...
ATCTTAGCGCCCTGAAGCTTAGCTAAGACAGGGATGAATCGGTGCAATTCACCATAGAGTCCTAAGTTCTTTGCAATGTCTTGTTTGTAAATCCGCAATGAGCAACCATAATCACTCAACCTAACGTCAGTAGTAGTTCGAATAATCCAGTTGGCGATCTTGCTTGGAAACTTTCTTAGCACGAAGCCATCCTTGCGATTGGCTCTTACACCAGCGACTACGTCCATTCCCGACTCTTCCAACTTCTCCATCATTTTAGGAATATCGATTGGATCATTCTGGAGGTCGCCATCCATCGTCACTATGTACTCGCCTTGTGCTATGTCAATACCCGCAGACATAGCAGTACTTTGACCATAGTTTTTATTGAAGATCAAGACCTTAGTACGCTCATTGGCGATCGACTTAGCGTTTTCTACAGTCTTATCAGTAGATCCGTCATCAACTAAAATCAATTCATAATCAATTCCTTCGAGGGCTTCGTACTCCTTTTGACAGAGTGGAATTACATTATCTTCTTCGTTGTAAACGGTAACAACAACAGATAGCTTCATAGTGAAAATTTGAGTAGGCAAAGTAAAAGAGTTCTAGCTCAAATACCTAATAAAGCGCATTTCGTGTAGCTTTGCCCATTCATGAATAAGCACCTCTCCCTTGCTATCATTCTTGCACTCGCTTTTGCAGTATCGTTTGCCAATATTGGAGGCTTAGATGTATACGCTTTAGACGAAGCTAAGAATGCCGAAGCCGCTAGGGCTATGTTTGAATCTGGCGACTACGTTGTTCCCTATTATAACGGGGAGCTAAGAACTGATAAGCCATCGCTGCACTACTTCTTTATGGCGACAGGCTACCAACTCTTTGGAGTTAATCCCTTCGGTGCCCGCTTCTTCTCCTCCTTGATCGGAGTCATGACAATATTGATCACATTTCTCTTCGTTAGGAGGAACTTCAGTGAAAAAGCGGCTATCAATAGTGCTTTAGTGCTGATTGGGTCAATACACTTTAACCTACAGTTTCACATGTCTGTGCCAGACCCTTACTTGGTATTCTTTACTACATGGGCGTTCTTCTCTTTCTATGAGACCTATAAAACCAATAGTAGGTGGCAGCTACTCTCCTTCTACTTTGCCATAGGCTGTGGCCTATTGACTAAAGGCCCTATTGCCTTAGCCTTACCTGGGCTTACTGCTTTGGCCTTTCTAATTTTCAACAAAGATTTTAAGTGGAAGACTATCTGGAGACTTCAGCCATTCGGAGGAATCATCGTTTCCTTCCTAGTCGCGTTCCCTTGGTATTATCAAGTTCATAAAGCAACCAATGGCGTATGGACGGATGACTTCTTTTGGAAGCATAACTTCTCTCGCTATTCAGATGCTATGGAGGGTCATGAGGGATTCTTCTTACTGACTTTTGCTTTCGTTTTTGTACTAGGAATGCTTACCTATTTGCCATTTGTATTTCAATCATTGAAGCATGCATTCAAAGAAAGGAAGAACGAGGGGCTTCTCTATTGTGGATTGGCCGTAGCGATCATTTTGATCTTCTTTGCTTCATCCAGCACCAAATTACCGAACTACACAGTGCCGGCTTATCCTGTTTTAGCTGTGCTTATAGGTGTTTATGTCAGCCAAATCAAATCAACATGGTTGAATAGTTTGGGAAATAGAATCGGATTAATTGCCTATGCTATTTTGCTTATTGGTTTCCCGATAGGGATTTATTTCGTTCTGAAGGGAGATAAATCTCTCGCTCACTTAACTGACTTGAGTTTCTACTTCATTGTTTTAAGTATTGCTGGTGGACTTATGCTGTTTTATGCTTTTGCTAAAAGAAATATAGAGGCAGTATTGAGGATCAATGTTTCCGCCTGGATAGTCGTGATCATTCTCTTTTTCTATCTCATCTTTCCGAAGGTGGATGCAGAAAATCCAGTCAGAAAGCTAGTGCCTCAAATGGACACAACTGCCAAGATTATCTCCTATCAAAGACTCAACCCAGCCTTTGTTTTCGAGCTTCAGAGAGAAATTACACGGTACGGAGAGTTAGCTGACATTCAATCCACCATGCTTCAGCATGAAAAAGGCTATATTATTTCTAGAACTAACTATAGAGAAGCTTTAGAGCAAATTCCTGGCGTTACTTATGTAGCTGAAGCCCGCGATCTATTCGAAAACCCTACCTCACTTTTGATGATGTGGGATAGGTCGAAGAAATAGACTAACGCTTTATTAGACCTCTTTTCAGTTTAGGACTATCAACTTGATTCCTCATTAAGAAAACAGCCAATACTACCGCTACTACACCAAACAGACTACCCACATAGACATCTCTAGCAAAATGTTGGATCAGATAGATTCTCGAAAGGCCGACTAACACTGCGGAAACGAAGCAGAGTAATTTCAACGCTTTGTTCTCAATCAGCAGGATCAAAAAGAAGAATAGCACAAAGCCAGAGGCCGTATGTCCTGATGGAAAGCTATCATAGCCCCTTACTGTTACCCCTTCGACAAAGTTCAGTGTGTCAATTTGATCCGCAAAGAAGGTCTTAGGTCTTGGCTCTCCAGCAGAGAGCCATTGTTTAAATAAGTGCACAAAGACTGTTTGAAGTGCAACTGCAATCATGAATGTCAAAAATCGGTAATAGTTTGTAAGCAAAAAGATTAGCCCAAGCACGCCCAACAAAGCGCCATCACCCAAATGCGTGCAATACTTAAAGAAGGTGTCCCAAAATGGTGTGTGTCGTTCATTTAACCATAGCACCACATCTCCGTGAACAGTTAAAACGAGTATTATTCCAAAGATCAGAAAGTAGGTAGCCGTCAGCCAGTTCACTTGCTTTCCAAAAAGTTCTTGATTTCTCATTTAGCGAATCTGAATTTCAAGTATTTGATTTTCTCACCCAAGTCCAAATACTTTTGTTCGAAGTTTGTCTTAATTCCGTAGTGATCATCTACATACTCGGAACCATAAAGATCGAAGGTATAGTGTAGATCAAGGATGTCTTTTCGCTCATTGAGCACTTCTAAAGTATATTCGAAAAGGTCGGTATTATCGGTTTTAAAGTAGACACTGCCCTTAGAATTAAGCATTGTCTTGTACATCTCTAAGAAACGTGGGGATGTTAATCGCCTTTTGATGTCTCTATCCTTAGGTCTTGGATCAGGAAAGGTGATCCAGATGGAATCAATCTCTTCTGGTGCAAAGAAACCATCGATATTGTGAATTAAGGTTCTCAAGAAGGCAACTTGATGAAGGTTTTCGTCAATGGCCTGTTTGCTACCTGTCCAAAGCCGATCCCCCTTGATGTCTACGCCAATAAAGTTGCGGTCCTTAAATTCTCTAGCAAGACCGATGGTGTATTCTCCTTTGCCACATCCCATTTCAATTGTTATCGGCAAGTCATTCTTAAAATGTGCTGAATTCCAGGTTCCTTTTAGATCATCGAAGCCTTCTTTCCCTTCTTGCAAAAGGTTGGGCAATGATTTGTTCTCATCGAAGCGTTTTAGCTTAGCTCTTGGCATATTAAAGGTTGTCTATTTCGGCCACTACAAAAGTACTACCTCCCACGAATATCAAGTCATCTTTACTTGCATTAGCACTCACTGTAGTGATCGCCTCATTGACTCGCTGAATGTAATCTGCTTCTATATTCAATGCTTCTGCCTTTGATCTCAAAACGTCTATGGGCATAGCACGCGGCACGGTAGACTGGCAAAAAGTTAAAGAAACCGTTTGAGGAATCATTCGGAGTAAGTCTTCCACGTTCTTGTCATTGACAAAGCCCAAAACCATATGAAGTTGTTTGAATTCTAAGCTTAATAGCTGGTTAATTATGTATTCAAATGCTTCTTTATTATGTCCTGTATCACAGATAGTTAAAGGCTTATCATTTAACTGTTGCCATCGCCCTTTAAGGCCAGTTAGATTCGTGACATTTTGAAGCCCTTCTATGACTGAATTCTGATCAATAGACCAGCCCTGACCTCGCAAAACATCGACTACTTTCGATACCCCACGGATGTTCTTTGATTGATAGTTGCCTTTAAGGTCAGTATTGGGTGTGTCTTCTTTTGCCTCAGCATAATATAACTGTGATGCACATTCCTTGGCGACCCCTTCGAATACAGTGTTAACTTCTGGGATAGATTCGCTGATCACTACTGGGACGCCTCTTTTGATAATCCCTGCCTTCTCTCTTGCGATTAATGGCAGAGTATCCCCTAGCATTTCCATGTGGTCGTAACCAATGTTTGTGATCAATGATACCTCTGGTGTGATAATATTGGTGGAGTCTAGCCTTCCTCCTAAGCCAACTTCTATCACAGCAATATCAACTTGCTCTTTAGCAAAATGATCGAATGCCATGGCAACCGTCATTTCAAAAAATGATGGCTGAATGGATTCTATCGCTAACTTTTGATTTTGGACAAAAGACACTACTGCTTCTTTAGAGATTTCCTTTCCGTTAATGCGAATGCGCTCTGTGAAGTTCTTTAAGTGTGGAGAGGTATATAAACCTACTTTCAGTCCTGTGGCTTGTAATATCGCAGAGAGCATATGAGAAGAACTGCCCTTGCCATTTGTACCTGCTATGTGAATGCTTTTGAATTTGTTCTGAGGATTACCAAGGTTCTCGCATAGGGCAATTGTATTGGAAAGGTCTTTTTTGAAGGCAGCCTTTCCAACTCGTTGATACATGGGGAGTGCTTGAAAAAGAAAGTCAAGCGTCTCTTGGTAATTCATGCTGCGAAGATAGGATTAGCTTTTATTTTTTACTGATCGATCATCAAATTTTAAAGTTGGGATACGTGTGTTTGAAATTTGAAACGTCATGCTTATGTACAACAACAAAAACTCAAAATCATGAAAAACAAAATCACATTCCTCACCTTACTTTTTGTCACCCTATTTATAAGCAGTTGTGACAATGATTCAATCAATGCAGAGGGAACCGTTATTAGCCAAGAGCGCGTCCTTACTGGATATAGATCTATAGCCGTGAGCGTGCCGGCCAATGTTTACATTACAGATGAACCTGGTGAGTCATTTAGAATACGCACGCATGAAAATCTATTAGCAGTAATTGACACATATGTAAGTGGCAGTACGCTTCGCATTACAAGCGATCACAACATAAAAAATGTGAAAACACTTGATATTTTCGTGTCGGCCAATCACTATGAAAAGCTAAGCCTCGCAGGAAGTGGCTCAATTACCACAGAACGCTGTTTTGATGTAGATAAACTCTCGGTTGAAATTACTGGATCTGGACTCATTACCCTTTGTGGTTCCGTTGATGACTTGAATACTAAAATCACTGGGTCTGGAAAAATCGCAGCATATGGCCTAGAATCTATAACAACCTCAGTAAAGGTTTCTGGCTCTGGAGAAGTTTAAACGAATGTCTCAGGGTCTTTGGATGTCGAAATTACGGGCTCTGGTACTGTGAGGTATATGGGGAGCCCTCAAATTACAAGTAAGATCAGCGGCTCGGGAGCCATCAGAAAAACAAATTGATTGGTCTTTAATACAATGGTCTATCCATCAATATTGTGTCTCGAGTATTTTTTTGTCCCATAATAAATACCGTAGATAGTTTAATAAATTATAATTATAAATGCTATATTTATGATTATAATTTTTATTTAATGATAAACACTCACATTATGAAAAAATTTGTTCGAGGAGGAATGCTCCTTATCTTATTCAAAATATCATTGGCTAGTATAATACTACTTATACAAGCCTGTCAAGAAAATGTAATTCCTGAAGACCCAATAGCTAGGTTTAGTAGTTTCTTAACTTCAGAACGCCCCAACATAGTCGCTGGGCTAAGAAACGGCAACAAAAGTCAATCCATTAGTTCTGTTGATGACAATATATCAGAATCGGAAGCTGAAATACTTATGATACCTACGTTAATCTAAAGTAATGAGCTTCTTTCATATTATGGATTTCAAGACAGTGAATTCATAGAAGAATTGGGGGTTGTGGATGAAACTGTGAAAATCTACACCGCACTTGCAATCCTGGAGGCTGAACGACTCTTTAATAACAGCAACACTTATACTGCTTCAAATCTAATGTTTAATCAAACCATCGCTAAAGAAAGCGTTGGAACTTGTATTCTCGAAGCTTTAGGGGTTGGTGCGCTTTATGATTGGGCAGTGGGCAAAGCTATTATCAGCCGAAGGTTATTGATTCGAGCAGTTGGTAGTGCATTGTCTAGAACTGTAGGATGGGTAGGCACTGCGCTAGCAGTTGCAGATTTCATTTGGCGTATGAATAGGGAATAAATAACTGATATTTATAATATGGCGATTTTGAAAATATTATTGCTCATTATCTTCGGAGGTTTACTTGTATTCAGTGTTTTTAATATAATTGAAGATATTGTGATTACTGGATTTAAGTCTCTAAAGAAAAAGTCATTTGTCATTTCCTTAGTGGCCTTTGGCTTTTCACTTTTTTTAGTAATAAAAGCAATCAATGGGATTTTCTAAAAGGAAGCCTTAGGTTAAGAATGCCAATTCTTAATTGGTCTTGATCACAAAGGTGACTTCACCTTTAGATATTGGAGCAGGTGCGTTTGAAGCGTTGGTTTGAATAAAGCTAAGTTTCAACACCTGCTTCTTATAAAATTCCACAATCGTATTGTCACTGATCGTTGTACCTGGAAGCACACTTACTCGAAGTACTTTACCTCTATCATCCACATCAATACCGAATTTAATAACCCCATCAATTTGAGATTCATCTTTCTCAGCAGGTGGTCTCTCCCATTTCCAGCCATCTAGACTGTAGCTCACCGATCCAATATCAGAACCATCAGGATTGATGCCATCTGTTTTTTTATTCCCTTCAGGATCTCCTTGGTTACCTTTCTTTTCAGGAAACAAGCCTTGATTGTTTGAAGCAGCTTCTTTTGAATCCGACTCTTTTTTCTTTCCACCCATCAGGGCTCTAGAGTCCAAGGTTGGTTTTGGAACTGGTGTTGGCTTAACTTCTTCTTTTTTTTCTTCGACTGGAGGCTTTTCTTCTACCACTTCCTTTTTGACAGGAGTCGCTTCTTCTACCTTAACTTCTGACTCTTCCTTCTTAGTAATAGGATCTTCTATCACTTTTTCAACAGGTGGTTTTTCAGGCGTCTTCTCCGCTTCAACTTTAGCCGGAGTCACTTCTTCTTTGATCTCAGGCTCAGGTTCAACTACTTTTTCGACTACCTCTTCAACTGGCGTTACTTCTTCAACTTGTGTTTCGGTTTGTTCTGTTTCCACTTCAGAATCGGGAGGTGTATCCTCAGCCGTTTCCTCGATTTGCGCATCCGCATCTCTCTCTAAATCGCCTCCACCTTCGGCTTGAAAACCGAAATTCAATTCTATACCGTACTCTTCTACTGGTGGATCAAGTGGTCTCCATGCCACTAGGAAAACTAAAAGCAAGATGAACAGCCCATATACCGCACTGGTCATGACTATGCCGAACCTCTTATCTTTCTTTTCCTGCTCTGACATCTTATTCTGCTTTGGCTACCAAATTCGTTTTTTGTTCTAGCTTGGCAATTATACCAGTGACTTTAACGAAAATTTCAGCTGTTATCGTTTTATCCAAGTGAAGACTTACTGTCCCTCCTGGCTCTTCAATAACTTTTGAAAGCTCATTTTCTAAAGAACCCAGTGTTACTTCCTTGTCATTGACGTAGATGATATTGCCTGCTCCTACTGTAACGCTATTCTTCTGTAAAGAGATGCTCGTAGCTGCTGCGGAAGGTAGATCTACCGGTAAGCCCGAAGGTGTAATAAAGGAAGACGTCAACATAAAAAAGATCAATAACAGAAATACAATGTCCGTCATTGAGGACATACTAAAAGCTGAATCAACCTTATGTTTTGATTTAATATCCATTATTGAGGTTCTTGAAGTAAGTCGATAAAGTCAATAGAAGTGTATTCCATATAGTGGATTGCCTTCTGCACTTTTGAAACCAGGTAGTTATATCCTAAATAGGCTATGATCCCTACTACTAAACCAGCAGCAGTCGTAATCATTGCTTCATAAATACCTGTAGAAAGTAATTTCGGACTCACTGAACCTTCTTCTTGAGCGATTGAAATAAAAGCTTGAATCATACCAGAAACAGTTCCTAAGAAACCAATCATTGGTGCAGCACCAGCTGTTGTCGCTAAGAGTGAAAGATTCTTTTCGAGCTTATACACCTCGATCTTACCAACATTCTCAATAGATGCCTCAATTGATTTCAAAGGGCTACCTATTCTATGGATTCCTTTTTCGATCATTTTTGCAATTGGAGAGTCTGTTTGTGAGCAAAGCAACTTGGCTCCATTGACATCTCCGCTGGTTACCAGGTCCTTAATCTTTTCCATAAACTCGAAAGGAGTTCTAGAAGCCCTATTCAAGCTTCTAAGTCTTTCAAAAAAGATGTAGATGGCGACTATAGATAAGCCTCCTATGGGAATTAACCAGAAACCTCCTTTTAGGATCAGTTCAAAAAAGAACACTACTTGGTCTTCACTTGCCCCAACGCTAGTCGTATCGGCAGCACTTAAATTTTGAATCAACGTCATTTTAATATTTCAATACCCAGATGTTATCACCGTATTTTGATTTTAGTCCATCCAGCTTACTCGCTGCATCTGACCAAGCATTACTTGCATTAATACCGACTCTGTGGAGTTTAAAATCACCTGTCGGTTGTATTATAAAGGCATTAGTTCCATTTGCAACAATTTCATTGGCTTTGTCTGTTGCTAAATCTTCGTCATAGAAGCTTCCTATGACCACATAATAACGCGTAGTAGGTGCCGAAATTGTAGTTAAACTAGCTACTGGTTTTGGTTCGGGCTTAGGCACTACTTTCACCGGCACAGGTGCTTTTTCTTTAACAGGCTGTTCAACCTTCTGCTCGATAGGTATAGCAGGCTCTGTTTCGTCTTGATTATTGAAAAAGACAAAATAGACTGCAGCAGACAAGGCCAAGAGCACAATTATAATTACGAAAGGACTTATACCACCCTCTTCCTTTTCTTCGACATTGACAGGCTGAGGCGCTTCTTTTACTTCTGGCTTAGCTTCTTCCTTAACTGGTGCTACTGAAGCAGCAACTGTCTTCTGCTCAGGAGCAGCGACAGGCTTTTCTTTTTTTGGCTCTGCCTTCTTTTTCTCTTCCGTTACAGGAACGACTGAATCATCACTGCTATCTAAACTAATGTCGTCTAAACCTAAATCATCTTCAGGAACAACTGGTGCTTGCTTCTTTGGAGGATTTTTTCTGGCTACCGGCTTTTTAGTCGTAGATTTCTTTGCTGCACCAGTAGTCTTAGACTTTGCAGCAGTCGCTTTTTTGACTGGAGTCTTGCGCACTGGTTTCTTTGGCTTGTCGTTGTCTTGAGAAGCATCGCTCTTCTGTTTTGCTGCCATAATCTAAGGGTTGATAATTGAATGATATAATTTACAAAAATATAAACTGCCAGAGGAACACTGAAGTCAGTAAATCAGAATGAAACTGAAATTCCGCCTAAAAATTGAATACCTCTTGATGGATAGTTCAGATATCGCTGGTATTCGCTGCCGAATAGATTGTTTATCTGCAAAAATACACCGAATTGTTGATTCAATTGGTAACGTCCACCCAAATTTAAATCTACAATATCATCCAATTCAAACTTCTGTGCTGTTTCACCATTCCAAGCATTTAGCCCACCCAAATAATACAAGTCAGCTGTTACACTCAGGTTGTCTATCGGAAAGAAGGTGTTATTGAATGCAACCTTGAAACTTGGTAGATGCCAAGCTTCTTCTAAGTTAGGACTGGCAGTACTCATTTTGTAATTGTAGAAATCAAACCTTAAAGATGATCTTACCTGCCCGAGTTGTTCGAAGTTAACCTCTGAAAAAACATTCAATCGGTCTACCGTACCAGGATCATAAAGGACCTCAAAACGGGATGAGTCAGTAGCTGAGTTGGTAAATAGCTGAAGGTTATTCAATGACGCGAATGATCCTCCAGCATTAAGTCTTAGTCCTTTCGATAAATCGAGTTCAACGCCCCCGTAGATATTACTTGCCGTCTCTGTGTTTCGCAGCACAATACCAGGTTGCAAGAAAGGATTTTGATCTATTGACGATTCAAGCGTATTCATTTGAAGTGATCCTTCATATCCTGCGTACACTCTAATCCCTGTATTGACGCCATAAGAGCCTTCAATAACTGGATATAGTGACATGCCGTTACCTGAATCGTTGTCTCCAGTGAAATTCAATCCTGCCTTCAAATAGAAATTATCGCCTAGATAATTGATCCTTGGCTGAATCGTCAAGAAGTTTCTGTTCACATCTACACTGCCCTCAGATCTTTTGGATAATACCGCCCTTGTGACTACAGAGAAATTTAAGTTATCCGTGAATTGATAGTCGCCTGCTATACCGAAATTGAATTTGTTCTCCTTTGCCTCAAGTGCATCTCTAAAGAATACCCAATCTGTTTCAAACCTATAGTCTAATTGCGTGTCCTTCTCAGTCTTGTCAATAGCCACATTGGCGGAAAACCTAGTGAACTTCTGTTCTATGGCATCACTGGTCAAATCTAATACTGGGTTATATCCAAAGAAATGAACTTTCTGACCCGTATAGTTTAGGCTACCAGAAACGGTGTTGGTTCCGTCAAAGAACTTGCCGCTTACTGCTGCTTCAGTCTTTCCGCTTGCAGAGTTGTCATCGAAAACAGGACCTCTTTGCGAAGACAAATGCCTTACATAAAGGTTTACGATATAGGTCTCACTCTTGGGTGAACCGATATAGCCCTCGAAGTAAGGGGTTCCGTAATTTCCATAACCAGCTTTCGCGTAGTTGGAAGTAAGATCCATTACTGGTTCACTTGACCTATAGTTGGCTGTTCTAAAAGAAGGCTCTAGTGGACTCAGGTTAAATTGAAACCTTCTGAACTGATATTGTTGCTTAGAAGCCAGTCCAGAGACAGGCAGCTGTGGTATCTTCTCGAAATTTCTGGTGGCAGGCGGAAGAACGATTTTCCGATCCTTACGAATGACAATTTCTGCTTCTTCTTCTAAGCGCCCTGTTGTACCAACTTGCCCCAACGCATCAATGGCTACGAAAGAAATCACAATGATGATTGCTAAAAACCTCTTCATTACTGATTCCCTCCCCTGTTTTGTGTTGTATCCTGAACTGAGGCCTTCTGCAAGTCCATTTCCATTTTCTCTATTAATATCAATTTCTTTCTTGCTTCATCCACCACGATTTTAATTGATGAATTCTCTATAATTGATTTAACGGTTCCTTTTGCTTGAAAGAGCTCATTAAGGGCTATGTAGTTGTCTGCAACCAGAAGGAACGCCTTCCCTAGCCATGATTCATAATCTGCAAAACTTTCGCTAAACTCAAAGAGCGTATTGAGCGATTCTTGATATCTCTTTTGCTGGTAGAATATCTGTCCTAATAGAAATTGTGCTTCAGCACCATATTGATCTTGCGCTGAATTGATTGTTGTTAATAGCTGATCAATGGCCTCCTCAAAGTTTCCTTCGCTATATGCTGCCTTGGCTAAATATAACTGCGCCCGATTAGTAGCATCTTGAGAGATATTCCCTTTAGTTAAAATGTTATTAGCATAAGTTCTCATTTGGTCATAGTTGCCCAACTTGAAATAGGCATCTAACAACCCAACCCAAGCTTCATTTTCTTGACGTTTACTTCTCGCGATGGCCTCAAGCTTAGCAAAGTAATTAGCGGCTTCCTGAAAGTCTCCAGCTTTAATCTGCAATTGACCGATTCTTTGAAAAACGACATCAATATCGCCTATCTGAGACTCCCTATCCAATTCATAATAGAGTTCAAGCGCTCGATTCGAATCCTCAAGTCGGTAGTAACTTTCAGCCCTAAAGAATTTTGCTTGGTGCTTTAATGGACTATTCGCATAGTTCTTTTCGTAATCTTCAAAAGCTCCAATAGCTGCACTATATTCCTGACTGTAATACTTATTCTTAGCAGCTTCCAGCTCAATTGTCTCTAAAGACTCGTTGTCAGGGTTAGCCCCTCTGTACTTTGCCAAATATTGATCGAACTCCAGCACCTTGTTATTCAATTTTAAAGTATTCTGAAGGCCAAGCAATGCACTATTAGCGACTTTACTGGTTACATAATTATCGATAATGGTCTTATAGTCTTCTTCCGCTTTATCAAGCTCATTTAAATTGAAGTAGGCTAAGGCTCTGCTTTCATAAGCATATGGAATGAAAGGACTTTGTTGAAGCTTCTCTATTACCCGTGTAAAGCCAATAATTGAAGTCCTATAAGCATTATCTTCCAGTTGAATCTGCGCCTTCTTGTAGATCGCATCATCGTAGTACCTTGATCTACTATATCTATTAATGACAACATCTAAGGCTTGAATTGCTTCTGCGCTCTTGTCCTGAAAGTCTCTTACCACTCCTTTCTGGAAGTAGGCATAGTCAACATTTGGGTTTTCGTTATCAATTGCACGCTGGTAATATGATATGGCTGTTGCATACTCCTTATCCACGTAGTAGCAATCCGCTAACCTGAGAATCGCATCGTCATAGTTCAATCGATTCTGTGCACTCTGAAGGGCATCGACATAGCGCTTTAAATAAACCCTTGCTCTTGAATAGTCTTGCGTATTATAGTAAGCATAACCAATGCCGTAATTGGCTTTAAGGAAGTATTCAGAATTTCTGTTTCTAGTTTCGAATACTTTTTGATAACTCGTAATTGCTTCTGCGTATGACCTAGAAGTAGCTTGTGCTTCTCCTTTCCAAAAATGAGCACCTGTCTCCAGGTTCTTGTCAATTCGATAGGTCAATGATTTATCAAATAGCTGAATGGCTGTCTGATACTTCCCACTATTAAAGTATTCTGTTCCCTTGAAAAAAGTAACTTTTTGATAAGCCTCCTTAATACGAGGAGTTTTGTTCGCAATTCTCTCAATGAAAGCAATCGCTCTTTGAAAGTCATTTGTATTCAAAAAAGCTTCTGAAAGTAAATTATTGGCTTCTGGAATATAGGATGAAGTTGGGAAAGCCTTTATAAATCTATCCAGAGAACCGATCGCCTGTGAGTACTTCTTCGCTTCAAAGTTCACTTTCGCAAAGTTGAAGGCTGACTCTTCTTGAATAATCTTATTGTAAGCAAGTTTGCTCGCTTTGTCAAACGCAGCAGTTGCAAAAAGATAATTTTCTTGTTCTACGTATAATTGCCCTAGGTAATAGGAAGCTAACTGAGCGATAGTATCTTCCTTGAGCGCAACTCGTTTGAAGTCTTCAATTGCTTTCTCTCCATTGCCGAGCACAAAGTTAGCATAGCCCATCCGATAAAGTGTTTCATCACTGATGCTCTTGCCAGCTATTTGGCGATATAAGTCATAAAACTCAATGGCCTCTTCGTAGCGTTCTTGACTGTAAGCCGCCTCTGCAGCTAGCTGATAGATCTGATAGAGATAATCTATCCGTTTACTCTCGGTAGTAATGTCTTTGAATTTACCAGCATACGTAAGTACCTCACCGAATCGTTTTTGCTTGAAATAAGCACTCGTTATCATAATCGGCACCCTGAATTTGTACTTATCACTATCTTCTGCCCGCTTTAAATCAACTAAGACCTTGTCATAGTTTTCATCGGCATAAGCCAAGAACCCCGAGTAGTAATTGGCATCCGCATAGTATGGACTGTTTTGTTGTTTGGCGATATCGAAATAGGCAATAGACTCCTTCTTATTATTTAGACTAAAAGCCGAATAAGCGATTTTGAAGTTTGTCTCAGACCGCTCTTCGTCATCTAGAACGGTGGTATTAGCTAGTTTTAGGTATTTATTTGCTGTCTGCCAATCTTTAGAGTCAAAGGCATTGACACCTAGGTTGTAGTAGGCTTTTGCCGCTTTAGGATGATTGGGCCTGTTTGCTACAAAATCTGCAATGAGTTGAGTGCCATCTGGATTGTCGAGGTTTAGGGCACAGTAAGCCACATAGTATTCCGCATCGGCCTTTTTGATTGCATCATTACCTTCATTGAGATATCTCTCGAATTGTTCCCGAGCTGCACTAAACTTATGCTTATCAAGTAACTCTAGACCGAATCTGTAGAATCGGTTCTCGTTGTTTTGATGTAGCGTAGTTTGAGCGTTTAATGACCCGAGAGCAAAAAGTGAGATGCTAAATAAAAAAAATACCTTCCTCATCAATATTTATTTGCTCGCTTAAACTCTAAACTCCTTTTAGCATTGATTATTGTCACGTTGTTGACTAAGCCCATCAATGCATTAATTTAAATACTAGTTCCTTCAGCACTTGCTCTTCCTTCATTGCACCCGAATTCACTCCTTTTGACTTCAAGTCGGCCTCATGCAGGTGCTTAATGTTTTGCATCACTTTCGGTAGTGCGTAATGAGAAGCTGCCATTTTATATTCTTTAACCACAAATGGCGGCACACCTATTTCCCTAGCCAAGCCTCCATCAGATTTATCTTTAGCACTATGTACTCGAAGAAGCTTCGTATAGTAACCATATAATAGCGCAATCATTGGTATAATCGAGTGCGCCTTCATATTCGCAGAAAAATAGCGTACAATCTTATTCGCCTTGAGGACGTTTCTTTCAGAGATCGCCTTTTGAAGCTCAAAGACATTGTAGTCTTTATTGATCCCAACATATTTCTGAATTGACGCCTCGTTAATCTCTTCGCCTCCCTTTAGGTTAATCGCTACTTTACCGATCTCATTACTCAGCCGTTCCAAGTTAGTACCGATGTATTCCGCCAATAGCTGAACGGACTGATAATTAATCTTGAGCCCTTTGGACTTGACATACGCCTCGATCCATTTGGGTAGTTCGTAATCCCTTAGCTTAGTAGTCGTCACCAGAAGTGACTTCTTACCCAATGCTTTGGCTAATGGCTTTCGACCGTCAACTTTTTTGTGTTTGTGAGCAAAAACCAATACCGTTGAAGGCACGGGGTGATCTAAGTAATCCATTAGAAGCTTCTGCCCTTCGTCTTTCCCTAGGTCTTGAATTTCTTTGGCTTCTTTTACTAACACCAATTGACGTTCCGCCATCATAGGAAAACGTCTGGCATTGGTAATGACTTGACTCATGACTACATCCTTGCCATACATTATGGTTTGATTGAATCCTCTGTCTGCTTCTTGCAAGCAATTGTCTTCAATAAAATCGGAAATTTGGTCGATGTAGAAGGATTCTTCGCCTTGTAGGAAATATACCGGAGCGTACTTTCCGGCCTTCAAATCACTTAATACCTGATCGGGATGCTGACTCATAGACTAGTAACCAAATATAGTCACTCGTTTCTATTTTTTCAGAGAATGAACTAAGACTTTTACAAGCTGTTTATATTTGCACAAAACTGGTAAAGATGTCATTGAATTCGATCGAAAAAGGAATTGAGGAGTGTAGAAATGGGGCCTTTGAAAAAGGGATACTGTTTTTTAACGAAGTCCTAGAAAAAGATAGTGATCACATTGAAGCACTCTATAACAGGGCAAGAGCCTTTTCGAAAACAGGTCAGCTGGTAGAGTCACTAGATGACTTTAAAAGAATTATGATAATATCACCATCAAATGCCTCATATATTGGTGATTATGCTGTCTCACTTCATTTGAATAATAAGAATGATGAGGCTGCTCAACAATTTGAGTTGGCCTTGTCATTAGAGCCAAATAACCCTTACCGGTATTCGTCTAGAGCATTCTTCAAAGACAGGATAGGTGACCTTGAAGGCGCGATTGAAGATTATGAGAAGGCTGTTCAATTGGATCCTGAAGATGCTATAGCCCTCAATAACAAAGGACTTGTTGAAGAAAAGTTAGGCTATCAAGATAAAGCCAAGCAAAGTTTTAGTAAGTCAAACGATTTAGTTGGCTATAAACCTGATCAAAAAGAAGTTGAATCAACCGAGCCCATTATTGAACACTCTGATCTGGTGAAACCAAGTCGCGCGAAAATCATTCAATCAGTTTTCACCAAAGACGGGTTCAAAGAGTTCGCGCAGTTCTCCATAAATCTAATAAAAGGGAAAACTGATAAAAAGTAGGCATGTACTACACTGTCATTTAGTACAATTATTTCAATTGTTACTTTGTAATTCTATCAACTGGCTCGTATAAGATTGGTCTTTAGTTATATCTTAGGGTTTCTGTTCGTTCGATTCTTTACTTTTTTACCATACGCTGTTAATGAAGAATTTTTAACGGGAAGAATAATGACAGGAACAAAAAAATATTCAGACAATTCTCTTTATTTAAAAAAATAGATCTATGAAAAAGTTAAACTTTATCCTCATACTGCTTCTAACCTCTTCATTCGCATTCGCGCAAAAGGACAAGGCAGATCAAATAAAAATGGCATTACTTGCCGCACCAGTAGATGCACGAGATGGTGCACATGTATTTGGTTTTGATGACGATGGTAAATTCATCACTCTGAGAGAAGGAACCAATGATTTTGTTGTCAGATCTGACAATCCAAATCAAGAGGGTTTTGAAATTGTTTGTTACCCTAAAAATGTTGAGCCCTTTATGGCACGCGGTCGGGCGCTGAAGGCAGAAGGTAAAAATCGAGGAGAAATCTTTGATATTCGTGAAAAAGAAATGATGAATGGAAGCCTGCAAAAACCTGGTTATGGTTCAACCTTGCAAATATATTATGGTAAGGATGCTAAATACAATAAAGAATCAGGTACGGTAGAAGGTGGCTCATTCAGATATGTCATCTATACACCTCTAGCGACTTCACTTACAACGGGCTTACCAGAAAAACCAAATGGTGCTGGTCATCCGTGGGTGATGTTTCCAGGGCTCTACCGAGCACATATCATGGTTACACCTCCTGCAGATAAGTAAGTATAAAAAAGCCTTAATACTGAAGTATTAGGGCTTTTTTATGCCTATATGTTTCACTATTGAAAATTAAATACATCACTTCATGACTGAACCGTAAGATTGATTAACTGAATCGGAAATTTAAGGCATTGAACTAATAGCCTTGCTTGATCTTTACAGTATGTAAGAGGTCTTCGCCCGTCTTTAGTCTCGCCAAGTTATCCAAGAGTAGTTCTATGGCAGACTTAGGCGTGGTTACACTCGCAACATGTGGCGTAATGATAACTTTTGGGTGTCTCCATAGTGCGTTATCACCTGGAAGTGGCTCTACTCTAAAAACATCTAATAAAGCACCCGATAGGTGACCTTGATCAAGAGAATCGATTAGGTCTTGTTCTACTAAGTGATTTCCACGTGCAACATTAATAAGGTATGCTCCTTTCGGAAGACCATCAAACACCTCTTTATTCAAAATATCTGTTGTCTGTGGAGTTACAGGTAAAAGATTTACCAATACTTCGGCCTGACCCAAAAAATCCTTTATACCACTCGCGTCAAAACATGTAACCCCATCAATTACCTTTAGTGTTCTGCTGAAACCAAAAACTTCAAAACCAAGCCCAACAAGCTTTTCAGTTAGGTGACCTCCGAGTGCTCCGAGCCCCATGACCCCTACTTTCAAGCTTTGATATGTAATCCGTTCCCAGGTTTTATTTTTTTGATTTTCTAAGTGACTCAGCATACTTCTCTGATGCATCATTAAGCCCATGACAACATAGTTGGTCATGTCTCTGGCTAAGAAAGGATCGACAATGCGTGTGATAGGTAAATCACTTGGTACCTGTGCATCGATCATCAAATGATCTACCCCTGCGCCCAACGAGCTTATCCATTTAAGATTTGGCAAAAGATCAATCACTCCTGCGGCTAAAGGCTTCCAAACAAATAGCACTTCAACGTTTGTTAAATCTGCTTTGGTGGGCCAAACATGTACCTCACCAACAAGCTCAGATTTTGAAAGCCCCTCAACCCAAGGCTTAGGGTCCCAAACTGATGATGAAATAAGAATATCTACTTTTTGCTGATCCATGGATTGTCGTTAATATAAAATCGCCAGGGTTTTAACGTATCTTCTTCGGCATAATCTATACCAATGCGCTTTGACGCTACAATATAATTATCCCTGATATGCGGAGCGTCTTCTATCCAAATTTGTTCTCCCTGTAAGTCGAATCCATAGTGTTTATTCGTCTTTATGCCTAGAGCCTCTGTTAAAGTCCCTGGCCCAGAGGTAAGCCTTTGTTCAATAGTTAACATTTTACGTCTTTTAAGCATTACTTCATGACCCAAAACAGGTTCTAGTGCTCGTATAAGTACAGCGTCCGCTTTGCCCTCGATATTAGTGACTACATTAAACAAATGATGGATACCGTAGCATAGGTAAACATAGGACACACCACCTGCATGGTACATAACCTCGGTCCGCTTAGTTCTTACTCCATTGTTCGCATGGCAAGCTTTGTCGTCTCTACCTGCGTAAGCTTCTACCTCAGTAGTTATCCCTGCCGTATGATATCCACCGAACTGAGTATGAAGCACTTTGCCGAGTAAAGACTTGGCAATTTGGACGACATTTCCTCTCTGATAAAACGTACTATTTAATTTCATTTAAGATTTTTGGCAACTTAAAAGGGATTGACGTAGTTAAAGGTGTGAAAACCATAATTATCAATAAAATGAAAAAGACATTAATCCTATTCGCCTCATTAACCTTGCTTGTATTTTTTCAAAGCAGTGCAATAGCACAACGAGGACCTGCCGCTAGTCCAACTGCGACCATTAAACAAGCTATTGGCAACACAGAAATGACAATTGTATACTCTAGACCAAGTATGGCTGGTCGTTCATTAGCCACTCTAGCACCTAAAGGTGATGTTTGGAGAACTGGCGCTAATGCCAACACAAAAATAAGCTTTAACAAAGACGTAACGATTGGTGGTAAGGCATTACCTGCTGGTGACTATTCTATGTACTCTATCCCTGGTGATAGTGAGTGGACAATTATCATCAATAAAGCTAAGAGTTGGGGAACTGAATATGATAAGACTCAGGATGTAATTCGCTTTATGGCAAAACCAACTAAGTCGGAAAATTCTGTAGAAACCTTCAGAATTGATCTAACTGATTTTGATAACAAAGCAAAAGACAAAGCAATGCTAGAATTGGCTTGGGGAGATGTATCCGTCAAGTTTCCAGTTGTAGTCAAGAACTAAGCTTCTTTAAAACCTTATTAAAGTCTCTTGTATTCTAATGCAAGAGGTTTTTTTATGTGCTTCGTTGATAGACAGATATCCTCAAAAGGAATTATGTTTGCATGTATAAACCAAAAATGAAAATGAAAAGAACACTGACAACACTTGCTGCTGTTTGCCTTATGGTATTCGCACAGACTTCAGCTGTAGCCCAAGCTGGCCCAGCTCCTAGTCCACTTCAGAAAATGAGCCAAATGGTTGGATTGACAGAAGTGAACATCGAGTATTCAAGACCTAGCTTAGCGGGTAGAGATATGTACGAAAAACTTACTCCTGTTGGCGAAAGATGGAGAACTGGTGCTAATACTAGAACTGTTCTTACTTTCTCTAAAGACGTAATGTTAGGTGGAAACGAAGTAAAAGCAGGATCATATAACCTATTTACTATTCCAGGCAAAAGTGAGTGGACGATTATCCTTAACAATAATACAAAGCAGACCAACCCTTTCACAGTTGATGATAAAAACAACATTCTTTCGTTCAAAGTGACTCCAACAACAACGAATGACAAGGTTGAAACATTCACAATTAACATCACTGATTTTGACAAGAAGGCAATGGACAATGCTAACATCGAGTTGGCATGGGAAAATACTTCGGTGAAGTTTCCAATTAAGGTGAAGAACTAATTCACAAGAAAAGAATTGTAAAAGCTTCTGCCCTTTGGGTGGAAGCTTTTTTTATATCTTTGAAGTGATAAAAAGACATACCTATGAGAAGAATTCAACTAACGCTAATTGCATTGACACTTTCCGTTTGTGCCTTGGCTCAAATAAAAATGCCACCTCCAAGTCCTACTTTTGAATTGAAAGGAACGGTTGGCCTATCAGATGTTAAGGTGGTTTACTCTCGTCCTAGTGCTAAAGGAAGAGATATTGCCGGAAACTTAATTCCATACAATGAAGTATGGAGAACTGGTGCTAATGCATCGACAAAAATTACATTTGGCACTGATGTTAAACTGAATGGCAATGCTGTGCCTGCGGGCGAGTATGCACTATACACCATGTTTACTGAAGAAACTGCCACTATCATCATCAGTAAGAACCTTACCTGGTGGGGAGCAATAGGTTATGAAGATAAGGATGACTTATTAAGGTTTGATGTCACTGTAAAACATCCGAGCAGTCATTATGAGACGTTCACAATGAGCTTTTCAGACTTCACCATGAATTCTGCTAACCTGAATATGAAATGGGGACATACTAAAGCAATGTTCACTATCGAGAGTGATGTAGACGCCAATGTAATGGCTGATATCAAAGCACAAGTAATTGATGTGGCTCCTTCAAAATCAGGGTTATATTTTCAGGCAGCTGGATATTACTATGATACTGAGAGAGATGCTATGGTAGCATTGGGATGGGTGAATAAGGCACTTGATGCAAGCGAAGAAAAGCAGTACTGGGTAGTTCACCTTAAAGCAAAGTTATTGGCCAGAATGGGTAATAAAGTTGAGGCAATTGCTGCTGCAAAAGAGTCAATGTCATTAGCAAAAGCTGGTGGCAACCCGGATTATGTAAGGCTTAATGAGAAGCTGATTGCTGACATGAAATAAAGTGTTAAACACATTCAAAAAAAAGGGGTTGTCAAATGATAACCCTTTTTTTATGGCTTATCACCTGATTTTGAGCTGATAATGCAATATTTTCCATAAAAGCACACGCATGGATATCTTAGAAAAACTCGGCCTTGATGATAACCAATTCATCAACCAGCAAAACATTTCAGACCTCATAAGCCCACTCTCGAAAGCCGACTTACTTAAGGAAACTCAGACATTGAAACTAGGTGAATTTAGTTTTGATAACGGAGAAGAAAATACGACAAAGTTAGCTTTCGGAGGCGATGCGTCTGCCTCTATCCAGCTCTTTAACTCGACTGACGATGATGATTCTGATGATTTACTTGCTTCATCAGACACTGACGCAATCATCCCTTTTGATGCCAATGAACCCGTTATTAAATACAAAATTCAATTAAGAGCTGAAGGCAATGTAGGTACGAGCTTAGGTGATTTGGACATTGGCCTTGAGGGAGGTGCCATGCTCGAAGCTATGGCCTATATTAGGCATAGTGAAACAGGCGCATTAGGCGCTGCCTTGGTTAGCGATATTAAAAACTTCCCTTCGGTACTGTCTTTAGAGGAAGTTGCAGCTATTAGCAATGGAAGTGCTTTAGCACTCGAGACAGAAGCAAAATTAGCTGGATCTCTTAGCTTTGACTTTTCAGAGTTATTTACTGCTGGCCTTTCTGGGCTCACTGTACTTCTAGATAGCGACAAACTCATATCGGTTGACATTAGTAAAGGCCTTAAGGTCTCAGCAAACTACAGCTTCAAAGACACTTATCAATTGGTAATAGTAAAAGACAACTCCGAAGGCTATGAGTTTCTTGTTTCTGTTAATAAGAGTAAATCAAGTAAGCTAAGTGCCAGTTTAACAGCAAGTATAGGCGTCAGCTTTTCAGAACCAGAAGTATTCTCAAGTGCTCTAAATAAGCAACTAGACAAACTTGTATCTCAACTAGTTGAAATTAGTGATGAGGGCTATGAAAAAGCTAAAACATGGCTAGCATCGAATCAAGAAGTGACGAACCTAAGTTCAGAACTTAGGTTAACTGTCGATCAACTGATCAGTTATTTCAGCATTGAGGATATTCCAGATAAATATCAGCAACTGAAAAACAAACTTGATGATTTCAATAAAAAAGTCAAGGAGGCAGTAACTAAAGAGGCTAAAAATAAGCTAAGAGTATCCATTGGTTTTGAATATAGCCGGATAGCCTCAAGCAGCACACTTCTTAAAGCTCGAATAAAGAAAGAAATACTCGCGCAAAATGCAGCAAATGGCAGGAGTGTATTTAGTAACCTGGTGCTATTCAACCCTAACCCACTCATTGAAGAAGCCAGTAGCACCGATACCAGTCAAATAAGGGTCGAGGACTTTTTGAAAGAGCATATGACAAAAGAAGAAGCCAATTGGGGCATATCAATTGGCTTTGGGAAATTTAAAATTGGAGGCTCAGATGAGGTATCCAAAGAATTTAATGTTGCTGAAAATATTGACGGAGACCTAAAGGTCAGTTTTAATGGGGTAAGAGGATATAAAGAAGTTGGGACCCTTGGTGGATTCTCTGATCAATGGAGTGTAGGATTCAATCCAACAATGGATGATTTTGCCCATGGGAATGATCCTAAACCAAAAGATTTCGACAATAGCTTTGCATTAAGGATGCAGCACTACGACAAGAAATTCAAGAGCAACAACACTGAAAAAGGCCGAATGATCGCCTTAATTGATACTGCAGTATGTTGGGGTATTATCAATGAAGACAAGTTCGGTTCTACCTTTGACTCCATTTGGAGTATACTCACCAACGGTAAAAAGAAAGCACCAGTAACATTCACCCTAAACCTAAATTTCACTCCAAAAGCATTTGAATTGGCTAGCGATCAATGGTGGCAATTAATGAGTCAGCTTGACCTGTCGTTGCAGTTTTTGGCTAAGGCTATGGCCAGAGCCTTAGCATACAATTCGAGCTTTGAAGCACGTACAACTCCTACCAAAAGAGAAGCGGCTTATGCCTCCGCTTGGTTTGGCTATTTGAATAGCACTCTTACCAACGACCCTTATGCACTTGCAATTGAAGTTGAGCATCATGTTCAACCCATGAATAATGTTCTGGCTCAATATGAGAGAGATATGAGGTCTGGCAGTTTGGCATCGATAGTCAAAGGAAATCCAGCTACGAAGGCTAGATGGAGGACATTTAATGATGATATTCTTAACTATTTAAATGACTATCGCATCAATGAATACACGGACTATCGTTCTGAAATAAGACAGACATTTAACGACATAAAGGCAATTTGGGCTCAGTCTTTTGATGTGAGAGCCTTTGGAACCTACTTGAACCTGCTAGGATCACTCGATAACGAAGTACCGAAGTACATAGAAGGTAATTTGACTATTGATTATTCAGATAGCAAGGGACAAAAGAAGTCGATGGTTATAAAAAAGGTATAAGAGTGTAGTGAGATAGTTGTGTGTTAAAAAATGAATTAAGGCAAAGCATTATTGCCTTTTTCATTAACGCTTTGGACAACTCTTGCACATCTTCTTACTCTTCTTCTTATACTTTTTACAACATTTCTTTAAGGAGCAATCACATTGACCTCCAACGAATGGAGAAAAGGGAAGATCCTCTTTATATGCGTTTGTATCAATATTATCGAATTGCACGGCTACTATTTAGATTAAATCTAAATACAAATAACAGTGTCAAATCTTAAAAACCCAAATAATAAGACATAAAAAAAAGGAGCATAAAGCTCCTTTTAATTCCTAGAATAACGAAAGATTATCCTGCTGCTTGAATCTCTTTCGCCATGGCTTGAACTTCATCCAAAACGCGAAGTAAATTTCCACTCCACATCATACCAATTTCTTCTTCAGAGTATCCTCTTTTCACAAGTTCTAGCGTCACATTGAAAGTCTCTGATGCGTCAGACCAACCTTCAACCCCACCGCCACCATCGAAATCAGAACTAATCCCTACATGCTTTAAGCCAATCTTATTGACCAAATAGTCTATATGATCTACAAAGTCAGATACGTTGACTGCAGGAGCTTCAGCATCAACTTGTTCAGCGATTCTATCTGCGTATTGAGTTCTCATGTTCGTTAATGCTTCCGAATAAGCAGTACGCTCTTCGGTAGACATAGCTCTTAATTCACTTCTTTGTTTCATTTCGAAACCAACTTCTTCTGCAATGGCAGCCATCACTTCGGTTGATTTTGCACGATTGGCACTGTTCTTTTCTGAATTAACGTAGCTTCTAAAGGCTACCGTTTGAATTACGCCTCCATTTTCTTTAAGCATCATTAGTTGCTCATCGTCAAGGTTTCTACTAACGTCATTCATTGCTCTTGCAGCAGAGTGTGATGCGATAACAGGAGCTTTTGACAAACGCATCATTTCCATGTTAGCAACCTTTGATGGGTGTGAAAGATCAATCATTATGCCCCACTTATTCATTTCAGCAATTACCTCACGGCCTAAATCGCTCAGACCATTGTGCAACCAAACGTCATCTCTTTCGCCAGTATTAGAATCACTGAGTTGGCTATGACCATTATGTGAAAGCGACATATAGCGCGCTCCACGTTCGTAGAACTCTTTAACTCTTGCTATGTCATTACCTACTGGATAACCATTCTCGATACCGATCATAGCAATCTTCTTACCAGCAGCATTGATTCTTCTCACATCATCAGAGTTGTAAGCAATTTCGATTTTGTCTGGAGCAATTTCTTCGGCTAGTCTATGGATAGCTTTGAATTTGTCATCGGCATTTTCATAAGCACGCGCAAATCCTTCATCCGTTAAATCACCTTGGCCAGTATAAACAACGAACCAAGCTACATCAAGCCCACCTTCAACCATCTTAGGTAAGTTGACTTGGGTAGAAAGCCTTTCAGTATAGTTCTTTTCTACAGTAAAGTTGGAAGTATTGATATCGTCATGTGTGTCAAGTGTGATCACTCGCTCATGGATGCCCTTGGCATATTCCATCAATTCCACTTCAGACATTTCTTCTACTGACTTTTGTTTCTGCTCACAGGCAGAGAAAACAAATAGCAGTGCTACTAAAAAATAGGTAAGTCTCTTCATTTTAGGGTTGGTTTTAACCAAATCTAAGCATGTTTGAGGAGAGATACAGGGAGAATTATGTGGGTGGGAGTTAATCTCTTAAGCCCATACTGGCATGCCTAGGCTCTTCGGCATAGCGAGGATCATGAACATAAGGTAGCTTTCTCATCGCAATCATTTCTAAGCTCAGGAAGTCGAACTCTTCGACAATTTTACCCGTAATCTCATAAATACCTTTCCCCCTGAATGGATAACGAACAACTACAGGCGGAAAATGGGTGGTATCAATAAAGTAGCCTTCCCGGTCTAACCAAGTTCCAAACTGCATTCTCTTCCCTTTCGAAGTATTGGTGTTTTTAATATGGACGAGATAGCCAATCATACGCACCGTCTTATTAATATGCTGCCCCATTTCTCTGGCCAATACATTTCTTGGCGGATGTTCCTTCAATAAATCAAAAGGATTACATAATGGAAAGCCTAATAAGTCTTGCTGATCGAAAGCGTCTTCTAGGATATCATAACTCAGTTCGGGAAGCTCAAATCGTTTCACTTCAGGGTCGAAGAGCATTTTTACTGGGTTGGTCTTCTTGTGGTTTCCCAATTGGAAGTGTGCTTCCCATAACAAGGCTTTCTTGCTTTGACCTGTAAACCGGAAAGCTCCTATTTTAATCAATAGACTTAGCTGATCTAGAGAAATACTTACACGTTTCAAGAAGTTATTGAAGCTCATAAACACACCGCTTTCATGGCGTTCAGTCAATAAGGCTTTCGCTGTCCCCTGTTCTAACTCACCTATAAAGGCAAAGCCCATAAAGATGGTCTTGCCAAAAATTGTACATAAGTATTCGCTTTGGTTAACACAAGGTGCCTGTATATCCCCACCATGCATGTGGGCTTCGTGCGCATAGAGTTCAACGCTATAGAAACCACCACCATTGTTCATGGTGGCTACCATATACTCTAGAGGGTAATAGGCCTTTAGATAAAGGCTCTGATAACTCTCCACTGCATAAGATGCAGAATGACCTTTAGCAAAAGCGTAACCTGCAAAGCTTTCGATTTGACGCCAAATCTCTGCTGCTAGCTCATAAGTATGTCCCTTTTTGAGGCAATTCTCGAAGTACTTGTCCTTTACCTTCTGAAACTCTTCTCTAGATCGATACTTACCAGACATCCCTCTACGCAATACATCTGCTTCACCTAAAGTCAGGCCAGCAAAGTAATGGGCTACTTTAATTACATCTTCTTGATAAACCATCACACCATAGGTTTCTGGCATAATGTCTCGAAGAATGGGATGCGCTTCTTCTCTCCTATGCGGTTCTCTAAAACGAAGAATATACTGCCTCATCATACCAGATTTAGCAACACCTGGTCGAATCACAGAACTAGCTGCTACTAAACCAAGGTACTCCTCTACTCGGAGTTTCTTCAGTAGCATGCGCATGGCCGGGGATTCTACATAGAAGCAACCAATGGCTTTTCCCTCCCTAAGGATAGCCTTTACCTTAGCATCTTCCTTAAGTTTTTGGATATCATGAATATCTATTGGTGGATGATCAGGATGGTTTCTAGCAACCACTTCAAGACTATCTTTGATTTTCCCCAGCCCGCGCTGACTTAGAATATCAAACTTATACAGGCCGATATCTTCGGCAATGACCATGTCAAAATGAGTCGTTGGAAAGCCTTTTGGGGGCAGATAAGTTGCCGTATAATACTGAATTGGCCTTTCGGAAATAAGAATACCTCCAGCATGAATACTCAGATGACTTGGGAAGCCTTCGATATACTTTCCATAGCGTATTACCAGTTTATGTACATCATCTAACTCATCATACCGAGCGCGTTGGATGTGGTCTATCTCATGTGGAGGAATACCCAGAACCTTTCCCAACTCACGCACTACTGCCTTAAACTGAAACGTACTGTAAGCAGCTAATAAGGCTACATGAGAGAACCGGTTAAAGATGTATTGAGTGATGTCCTCTCTGTCTCTCCAAGAAAAGTCAATATCAAAATCAGGAGGGTTTTGGCGATAGAGATTGATAAATCGCTCAAAGTAGAGATCTAACTCAATCGGATCTACATCTGTAATTCTTAGCAGGTAAGCGACCACTGAATTGGCACCACTCCCACGGCCCACATAGAAATGTCCTTTACTACGGGCGTACTTGCAGATGTCCCAATTCATTAAAAAGTAAGACATAAAACCTTGCTGTTTAATAACCTCTAGTTCCGTTTTGATACGTTTTAAAACCTTCTCTTCTACTTTTTTATAGCGGTATGAAAACCCTTCTTCGCAAAGTTTCGCTACTAGTTCATAGTCTCCCTCTTCACTTCCTGTATAGGTCTTCTGGTTCTTATTAAGCCCTTCACCTTCAAAGTCGAAATGAATAGAACAGTTATCAAGTAATCGATCCGTGTTCTCGATCATATAAGCATGATGCTCGTAAAAACTCCGCAACTCATCTAGCGGATAGATAAAATCATTTGGACTTCCTTCCTCTGATTTTGGAAGCATGCTAAGGAGTGTATTCTTATCTACCGCCCTGAGCAATCGATGTGCATTGAAGTCCCTTTTTAGTACCTCCCGCTTCCCTAGGTCGTTCACCTTGCTTCGGAAAGTAATGGTCTGGAGTACTACCATTTTAGAGGTATCCATCTGGTGTGGTGGATAGATCAAACGAGATAAGTCAGTTGGCTTTACACCAATATATTCATCTTCCCCTAGAAGAAAGCCCGAGTACTTCTGAAGTGGATAGATGATACATACCTCTTTAAAAATAGGTGCTCGTTCTGGTATACTCTCTCCTGAATGTAGATAAGAAGATAGGTAATCATTCAGCTCCTTGAAGCCCTCATTGTTTTTGGCAATTCCGATAAAGAGTTGTTCTGCCCCATTCCGGAAATCTACTCCTAGAATAGGCTGAATATCATATTGGGGCGCTAAAAGAACAAAATTAAGGCTGGCCGATGTACTGTTAATGTCTGTTAGTGCAAAACGATTTACCCCTGCTCCTTGCACCTGCAAAAGCAATTCCTTAGTATTGATAGTACCGTATTTGAAACTGTAATATGTGTGTGAATTTAAATACATTAATAATTAACTATAAATACTTATTTGTTATTACATATATATATATGTTATTTATAACATATATAAATAATGCTACAAGACACTAGCTACAAGTTTCAAAAGCATTCAGATTTTCAGCTGTCCAATAAAACCAGAGATCATTCTTTGTTCTTCAATTATAAAATTCATCAACTTCTTAAAGTCGACCTTGTTTATCCAGCTAAGCTTCTCTGTTACTATTAATTGTGTCTCCAACTCAAAGGCACTGCCTAATGCAATCTCAAGGAATCTTTTATACTCTTTCTGACTATTTCTCGAACCACCCTCAGCAATATTAGAGGGAATAGAAACAGCACATCTAGTCATCTGGCTTATTAGACCATACTTTTCTGTCTCCGGAAGTTTTGCCAAATCTTTAGTTTTTCAAAATCTCTCATTCTATACTTCTTTAATTCCTTACTCTTAATTCCTTAGAGCTTGCAGCTCATAACCTGAAGCTTGAGGCCTAAAACCTACTGCCTCCTATTTGCTAACAGCGGTGGCGGCTCTCCATTAAATGGATTGAATCGACTAATTGTCTTGGCGCCCATCCCAAAAGCACGCATCACTTTCCGGTCACCAAACTTGTCTCTAATCTTATCCATCGCATGGTATAGGCTAATGATCTCTTCAGCATCTTCGAAAAGATTAATCTGGTAGCCCCCTTCAACTAAATGACTAAATCTTACACCTATCATTCTAACTAGCAGTCTTTTATGATACAGTTTATTAAAGATTTCCATGACTTTAGCAATCAATACATGATCTGCAGAAGTATATGGGATGCGGGACTGGAGCGTATAAGTATTGAAGTCTGAATACCTCACCTTCACTGTCACACAAGCGGTTAACTTGAGTCCTCTTCGCAATTGAAAGGCAAGGTTTTCTGCCATTGCAAGAAGGATTCCTTTAAGCTTGACTACATCGATAGTATCCTTATCAAAGGTTCTCTCTGTAGAAATAGACTTTCTCTCATTGTAAGGAACTACTTGAGCGTTATCAATCCCGTTGGCTTTCCGCCAGATACTCACACCATTCTTACCGAGCACTTTTTCCATTAGCTCCACAGGCATTTCTTGAATGGTCTTGATCTGTTTTACACCCAAACTGAAAAGTACCTGCTGGGTCTTCTCTCCCACCATAGGAATCTTACTGACTGACAGTGGTGCTAAAAAGGGCTTTTCTGTACCGTATGCTATCTTTAGTAGATTGTCTGGCTTAGCAACTCCCGTAGCCACTTTTGAAACCGTCTTATTCTTAGACAAGCCAAAAGAAATCGGTAAACCGGTATCTCTCTTTATGCGCTCACGCAACTCTGTCGCCATCTGATAACTACTGTGGAATCTATCCAAGCCTGTCATATCAGCATAGAATTCATCGATGGAAGTCTTTTCATAGAGCGGGACTGTTTCCTTAATGATGGCCGTTACATCTTCAGAATACTTAGAATAGGTACCTGAATTCCCTCTAATCTGAATCGCTTCAGGACAAAGCTCCTTCGCCCTTTTCATAGGCATAGCCGAGTGCACCCCAAAAGCCCTGGCCTCATAACTACAGGCCGCTACAACCCCTCTGTCGGTCACTCCGCCAATGAGCACAGGTTTCCCATTCAAGCGACTGTCTGTCAAGCGCTCTACGGACACAAAAAATGTATCCAGGTCCATGTGCATGATGATTTTATCTGTAGACATGAGCATACAGCATAAAATCATCTAAAAATTCTATTGATATAGCGCGGCCAGTGATGGACACGCATTGCTCTAACTCCAACATGTTTGACTTTGTGATTGGAGTGTAAACCTAGCTAATATTTTTAGTTACTAATAATATTAGTATTAATATTATGATGTGAAATCATGGAGAATACTAGTCTTCAGCTACAAGCTTTTTAAACGTTAATTTGAAGTAAATTAAGATTCCGCTGAGCACAAAAATGATAGTATTAGCAATAATTACAGGAAGGAGGTTGAGCGAAAAAGCATAGACCAACCAGACAATAGTACTCGTAAAGACAATCAAGAGCATATTCATACTCAAATCCCCTACACTCTTTGTTTTCCAAGCCTGTAGCACTTGAGGAATAAATGTGATGCTACTCAATAGTGCACCTATATGCCCCATGATTTCTGTCCATTCCATTTTGTTGGTTTTTTGTCCTTTTCTAAAAATAGGTTCGTGATACAGAAGAAACCTAATAAATGAGAGTAATTTTATTAAACCATTTTTTTATAAGACACTAAACTTTTTAACCATGAAAAGAATATCAATAGCCCTCATGTCCATACTGCTTGTAATGAGCGTGACAGTAAAGGCACAAACCGAGATTTCCAAAGAGGAAAGAGCATTCGCAGTAAAACACCTTAACGATACGCAAGATTATATGCTAAAGACTTTAAAAGGTCTTTCTGAAGAACAGCTGAATTTCAAACCTGATGCTGGGAGCTGGTCTGTCGCTGAATGCTTACGACATATCACTATTTCTGAAAGCGCACTATGGGGTAATTTTATGACACAACCTTTGTCTGTTGATGCTGATCCCTCAAGAAGGTCTGAAGTTCAGATGAGTGATCAACAATTGGTTGGAATGATCGAGAGTAGAGAGCAGAAAGTAAAAACTTTCCCGCCATTTGAGCCAGAAAACAAGCCAGAGCCTGTAAAAGAGGTGATCAAGGAGTTCAAGAAACTTCGAGGCGAGCACATTAAGTTCGTAAAGAAAACGGATGCTGACCTGAGAAACCACTATGGTGCTTTGCCTTTCGGAACGGTAGACACTTATCAATCGATACTTTTCTTGTCTGGCCATACTAAACGCCATACAGATCAGATGAAGGAAGTGATGGCCAACCCATCTTTTCCAAAAAAATAAATCAAAAAGGCCTCGATTAGTCGAGGTCTTTCCTTTCTCTTAGTCCTTTTATTGACTTCTTGATCCTTAGTTGCTTATATTCACGTTTTTAACGCCTCCAAAGCATGCGACTCGGACAACTTTCTCGAAAACTTGAAGTCTCCTCAGACCAGATAGCAAAAATCTTAAACGATAACTTCAGAGAAGTAAGCAGTCACCCTAATGTAAAACTCACTGATGAGGAGTTAACTTTTGTCGAGAATCACTTCCCGCCACCAGTAAAGGCTAAAACTCCTAAACCAGCTGAGCCAGCTCCTGTTCTAGAAGCACCAACTATTGAAGAGAGTCCTTTGGAAGTTGATGAAGTGGACGTGAAAGCAGAAGAAGTTGAAAAAGAAACACCAGAATTTGTTGAATCACTAAGGCCACAATTCATCAGTCTTGAAGAAGAGTTTCTTGCACAAACCGATGGCTTAGAGCTTTATAAAACTGAAAAACCAATTCTAGAAGGCTTGAAAGTTGTAGGTAAAATCGAATTACCAGAGCCTGTAATAAAAGAGAAAACGGAAGACGATCTTGTTAAAGAAGCACGTAAGACACGTGAAAGAAAGTCTAATCGAAGAGATGACGTTCGTAGGAGATCGGGAAGCAACGGCCCATCTTTAATTGAAGCACGTAAAAAGGCCGAAAGACTAGAAAAGAAAAAGAAGTTTGAAGAAGAGAAGAAACTAAGAGAGCTCAAGAAGAAGCATTACGAAGAAAACGTAAAAGCCAAGATTGTCAAAACTCCTCCAAAGAAGAAAAAGAAACCAGCTCAGGCAGTTGTGGCCCACATTGCACCCACTACTAGCACCGTTAGTAAAAGGACACCTTCGAAAAAGACTGCTCCAAAATCTACTAACCCACTGAAAAAATTCTGGTTCTGGCTTAATGGTGAGTACGACAAGTAGACCAAAAGCTTCGACTCGGTTTTCTAGTCCAAAATATTCTTGACCTTAACAACCTCTGAAATCACACTTAAAGCAATCTCTTTAGCAGACATCGCTCCAATATGAAGTCCAATCGGTGCATAAATACGACTGATTTGATCTTCGGTAAAACCATAACCTTTCAATCGGTCTATCCGCTTGGCATGTGTTTTCTTACTGCCCAGTGCTCCTATATATCTAACATTCGAAGGCAAGAGGATTTTCAATGCTTCATCATCAATCTTGGGATCGTGCGATAGAATGACTGCATAAGTCTCATTATCCAAAGCATAATCTCCTAAAACCTCTTGTGGCCAATTGACATGTAAATGATCCGGAGCAGTCTTATAGTCTGTCTTTCGGGCAAAAGTGTCGCGTGGATCAATCACTATTGTCTCAAAGTCATATGTATGTGCCAAATCAATTAACTCAGCTGTAATGTGCGCAGAACCAATCAAAAGCATTTTGTTCTTAGGTGGAAAGCTATGTATAAAGTAATCCGTGCCTTCATGGTTAATGAGCGTATTGTTACGTTTAGCGTACGTTTCAGAGGCGAGCTTCATCAAATCACCTGATATTTCATCTTTGGGATTATAACTCACATGGCTCCCGTCATTTAAGTTCGTAAAGATGGCTATTCCTTGATTCGCTGAGATACTTTCGTCAAGCTTTGCCCATAGATCGGCTGGATAGAATGGAGAAATATGCACCCATACTTCTCCCCCGCAACTAAGCCCAACTTCCCAAGCATCTTCATTGGCGATTCCAAATTTGGCTAACTCAGCCTTTCCTGTTTCAAGAACTTTTAGTGCTTTTGATACCACCGCATTTTCCACACATCCACCACTTACGGAGCCGATCATGTCACCTTCCTTGGTCACAATCAGGCATGCACCTGGCTGTCTTGGGGAGCTTCTCCAGGTTTTAACAACTTTCGCCATAGCGAATTCCCTGTTTTCATCGATCAGCTGCTTTATTCGTGGAAGAATGTCTAACATTATCTCTGCTTTGCCAGTATATTTGAATTGATAACGAATATACATTCAATTTGCTTTTCGATAACCACGGCCGACAACTCAATTATCTTAGACTTGCAGTCACTGACAGGTGCAATCTGCGTTGCTTTTATTGTATGCCAGAAGAGGGTTTGAATTTCAGTAAGAAGTCTCAAATCCTCACTTATGAGGAAATGGAGAGATTGATCGTCATCCTTGCCCAGCTTGGAATCTCGAAAGTCAGAATTACCGGTGGCGAACCCTTCGTGAGAAAGGACTTGGTTCCTTTTATGAAGACCGTCTCGAATATTGATGGAATAGATAGACTAAGCATCACCACGAACGGAACGGGGCCCCTGAAACAGATCGATGATCTGAAGACAATGGGCATTCATGCCGTTAACCTTAGCTTGGACTGCCTCGATCGTGAACGCTTTCATAAGATTACCCGAAGAGATGAGTTCGATCAAGTGATGACTTATTACCGAGCTTTACTTGATACAGGAGTCAACACCAAAATTAATGCGGTAGTAATGCAGGATCACAATTTGGATGATATTATCCCTATCTGTGAACTGACAAAACTAGATAAGGTCAGTGTGCGTTTTATCGAAGAAATGCCTTTTAATGGCGGCTCAAAAGGATACACTCCGATCGAATGGAATCACAATAAAATTCTCGATCACATCCAAACTACTTATCCTGACCTGATCAAAATCGAAGATGAGAAAAGCTCCACTTCCTATAACTATCAAATTCCAGGGTCCAAAGGAAGTATAGGGATCATTCCAAGCTATACGCGCACGATATGCGGAAGCTGTGACCGCATCCGATTGACACCAAAAGGTGAACTGAAGACATGTCTCTATCAAAACGGAAGCTTCAGTTTTAGAGACTTTATGCGTGATGGCGCGACAAATCAAGAAATAAAGGACAAATTCAAATTGCTTTTTGGGCAGCGTGCAAAAGATGGTTTTGAAGCTGAAAAGCAGAAATCATCCGAATCAAGTTCCTTTGAATCCATGGCAACAATTGGAGGATGATAATTTTGAGTGGTGAATGATGAATTTTGAATGGCACAATAAACATCAAACCTTAAACATAGAACATTCCTTATGATCAGCTATCACGAAGCACTAGACATCATCTCAAAGCATCCATTTCAAGCCAAATCAGGACAAATGAAGCTTGAAGAGATAAATGGTCATGTTTTGAATGAAGACATTCTTGCCGATCGTGACTTCCCTCCTTACAATCGGGTAACCATGGATGGTATCTCCATCAACCATGCAGCATATGCGAGAGGACAACGAAGCTTTAGCATAGAGAAGACTATTGGTGCTGGAATGCCTCAATCTAGCCTAGAAGACCCTTCCAATTGCGTTCAAATCATGACGGGCGCCATGCTTCCATTGAAAGCTGATACCATTATCCGCTATGAAGACATTACCATAGAAGATAATATCGCCACCGTCAATGTTGATTCGGTTAGGCATCAGCAGAATGTCCATTTCAAAGGGGAAGACAAGAAGCAGGGAGAGATTGTTTTATCGAAAGGCACAGTGCTTGGTGCGCCAGAAATGATCATTGCAGCCTCTATCGGCAGACCAACATTAGATGTGTTACTGCCTCCGAAAGCAGCCATCATTACCACTGGTGATGAGCTAGTTGGAATTGATGAAACACCGCTTGAACACCAAATAAGGCGATCGAGTAACTATGGTGTGCAAGGCCTCTTGAAGCAATGGGATATCGATGCCAAGCAATATCATTTAGTAGACAATAAAGAATTGATGATTAATGAGTTATCATCAATCATCGAAACAGTTGATTTATTAATATTAACTGGAGGAGTTTCAAGAGGAAAGTTTGATTTTCTACCAGAAGTACTCGAAGAACTCGGAGTTGTAAAACACTTTCATAAAGTGAAGCAAAGACCGGGTAAACCATTCTGGTTTGGTACCGCTCCGAATGGCACAACAGTGTTTGCATTACCTGGTAATCCTGTATCTACTTTTGCCTGTGCGAATGTATACATCAAGCATTGGTTAAATCTATCACTAGGTACACGTAACCAAACGATTTATGTAAAGCTTAATCAGGACATTGACTTTCCACCACCACTCACCTACTTTTTGGAATGTAGAGCTGAGTTTAATGTATCAGGTGAGTTAGTCGCCACACCATTCAGAGGGCATGGCTCTGGTGATTTTGCAAACATGAGCCTTGCCAATGGTTTTGTTATTCTACCGGATGACAAGACTGAGTTTAAGAAGGGTGAAGTTTATCCGTATATTTTGTATCGAAAGGACTTTTAATGACAAAAAAATTCACGCATATCGATGAAGAGACACCATCAATGGTAGATGTTGGTCAGAAAGCCGTTACTGAACGTATAGCCATAGCGCAAGCGATTTTACAGCTACCAGATGATATGAAGCCACATATCTCGGACGGTGAAATCAAGACGCTCAAAGGCCCTGTTTTTCAAACAGCCATCATTGCAGGGATTCAAGGGGCTAAAAGAACATCAGAATTGATTCCGCTGTGCCACCAATTGAATCTAAATAAGGTAGACATCCAGATTCAAGTTAATGATCAACTTGAAGTAACAATTACGTCTTTAGCCAAGTGCAGTGGCAAAACAGGTGTGGAAATGGAAGCATTAACCGGTGCATCTATCGCAGCATTAACCATTTACGATATGTGTAAAGCCTTCTCACATAATATTGTGATCAAAGAGACTAAGCTGATTAAAAAGACTGGCGGCAAATCTGATTTTAACAACTAGACGTCACTGCGAGGACGAAGGACGAAGCAGTCTCCTTTTCTATTTAGGAGATAGCTTTGATCGTTACGCTCCTCGTAATGACAGTAATTAAATCCCTCTTTTAAAAAGGGTGGCCGCAGGCCGGGAGATTTTATGAAACTAATCACAGGTACAGATAAAGGGCTTATCATTTACGAAAAAGTAAATGGCGCATGGAAGTTATCCGACATCCATTTTATCGGTATGCCTATTGGTGCTTTCCATCAAGACCAAAATGACGCCTGGTGGGTTGCCATCAATCACAAACACTGGGGACCTAAACTCTACACATCAATAAATCAGGGTGAAACTTTCTCTGAAATCTCTAGTCCACGATTCGGATCTGAAAGCCCCTACGCTCTGAAATCTATTTGGCGAATTGAAAGCCAATCAATAGGCCCAATCAATCGTTTATATATTGGAACTGAGCCAGCAGCAATATTCCTCTCTGAGGACGAAGGAAGCTCCTTTAAAGAGCTCTCTGGGCTTACAGCACACGAAAGTAGATCACAATGGCAAGGCGGAGGCAAAGGAAGCAATAGCCCATTCTTACACACTTTAGTCACCGACCCTAATGACAGCAATGCCTTGATGGTTGGGATTAGCTGTGCAGGAGTTTTTCAAACACATGATTTAGGCAACACATGGAACCCACGTAATAAGGGCCTCAAATCCTTCTTCTTGCCCAATTCAGAGATTGAGGTTGGGCACGACCCACATATCATTTTGAGACACCCCAAGAACTCAAGCATCATCTGGCAACAGAATCATTGTGGTATTTATCGATCTGAAGACGATGGTAATACTTGGGACGACATTTCAGATAAGGAAGGCAAAGCAGTTTATGGTTTTGCAATGGTGATTGATGGGGAAGATATCAATACAGCTTGGGTCATCCCAGCACAATCAGATGACTTGAGATATCCAATACAGAACAGACTTGCTGTATATAAGACAACAGATGCTGGTAAGACTTGGAAACCTCTAACCAATGGTCTTCCGCAAGAAGCAGCCTTCGATCTTGTCTTAAGGGCAAGTTTTGCTCGAAAGGACCAGACAATGGCCTTTGGCAGTAATAATGGCAATCTCTACCTATCAGAAGACAATGGGGGGCATTGGCATGTCCTTAGCCAAAGTTTAAGCTCAGTTAGGTCTGTAAGTCTTATTCCTTAACGTCACCCTGAACTTGTTTCAGGGTCTGCTTGACTGAGATGCTGAAACGAGTTCAGCATGACGAACCATTTTAATTATTCTTACGCTTTCACAGGATTTCACTAATTTAATATCCCGTAAACCTATAGCATATGAAGTCAAAGTATTTTCGCCTCGTACTCTCCTTTCTCCTAGTATTTTTCACCTCAATAACTCTTCAGGCCCAAGAAACACCCTCTCCATTATTGGCTTCTTTTGAGGAGTATAAACAAATGAAGGAAAAGACTTCTTTTGGAGTTGAATGGGTACAAATTGGTCCCACGATCAATTCCGCCCGTGCAGATGCAATTCAGGTAGACGAGAAGAATCCAGGCACAATGTATGTTGCTTTTGGTTCTGGAAATCTGTGGAAAACAGTTGATAATGGATTGACTTGGAAAGCCATATTCGAAAATCAAGCGGCACAAGGCATTGGTGATATCGCCCTCGCTCCTTCCAATTCGAATATCCTCTATCTCGGTACTGGTGAAAGCTTAAAGAAACCCAGAAATTTTACCATGCCGGGCACTGGTGTTTATAGATCTGATGATGCAGGTGAAACTTGGAAGCACTTAGGTTTGAGCGACTCTTGGCATATCGGAGAGATCGTGATTCACCCTCAAAACCCAGACATCGCAATCGTAGCTGTATTGGGCCATTTCTGGTCTGACAATAAAAACAGAGGAGTCTATCGCACTGAAGATGGAGGCAAAACATGGAACCAAGTACTTTATGTAAATGACCAAACTGGCGCTAATGACATTGTGTTTGCGCCATCAAATCCAGATATCGTTTATACCTCTATGTGGCAACATAGCCCCGAAGTAAGTGGGAAAAGTAGTGGAGTGTATAAAAGCACAGATGGTGGAAAAAGCTGGGAAAAAGCACATAACGGCATGCCTTCAGATGAAAGTGTAGGCAGAATTGGTTTGGCTGTGTCCCATTCTGATCCAAATAAGGTCTACGCCTTAATGGATCATAGAAACCGCGGTAAGGATGAAGGTGCTGCGAAAATATTCAGAACCTTAGACGGAGGGAAAAGTTGGAAAAAGACGCATAAGGACGAACAAATGTTCTTCTCAACCATCGGATGGTACTTTACCGATATTTATGTTAACCCTAAAAATGACGAAGAGATTTTTGGACTTGGCGTTCGGGTGGCACACAGTACAGATGGCGGAAAGAATTTCGAATACTTAGGTGGTGAGGTTTATCACCTCTTCCCTAGCGCTTCCGACCCACTTCACTTAGATCATTGTGAAATGTGGATCAATCCATCCAACCCTAATCATATGGCTTTGACCAATGATGGCGGTCTCTATACGACTTATGATAAAGGAAAGCACTGGACACATCACAACAATATCCCTGCTGGGGAATTCTATCAAATTGCCTTGAGTAAGGAAGAGCCTTATCAGATTTATGCCGGGGCTCAAGATAACGCGACAGCCTATGGCCCAAGCCTAGAATATGACCAACGTTATAACAAAGGCTGGCAATACCTGTGGGTTGATGCATGGAGCGGAGGCGATGGCTGTGTGACTTGTGTCGACCAAGAAGACCCAAATACGGTTTATTTCAGTATGCAGAATGGTGCAGCACGAAGAAGAGACATGAGAACAGGTAAATCTGTCTCTATTCGGCCAAGGCTACCAAAAGACCATGAAGGGGCGCTGCAGTTTAACTTTGTGGCTCCGTACTTCATTTCTTCTCATGACCATAAAACAATGTATCATGGCGGAAATTATGTCTTTAAGAGCATAAACAGAGGTGACTCATGGGAAGTAATCAGCCCTGATTTATCTGTTTCTGAAGATCCCACTAAAGAATCTACTGCTGCCGGTGCCATCATTGAATCTGAAATCCAGCCAGGTCTACTCTACTTTGGTTCAGACAAAGGAGCATTTTGGTTTACCAAAGACGATGGCAAAACATGGACTGAAAACTCCAAAGGACTTCCTAATAACTACATCAGAAGTATTTACCCTTCCCGCTTTAAATCTTCTCGTGTTTACCTGACCCTTTCGGGAATGAATTACGATGACCTTGATCGATATATTTTCGTGTCTGAAGATCATGGCGCGAATTGGAAAGCTTTGGGAAGTGATATTCCAAATGAAGTAGCGAATGTGATTATAGAAGACCCAAAGAATCAGAACATCCTCTATGTTGGTACAGCCAGAGGTGTTTACCTCTCTATTGATAAAGGACAGTCCTGGGCCTTAATGGGCAAGAATCTACCAGCAGTCAGCGTAGCCGACCTTAAGATAGACCGTAACACGATGGACTTAGTAATTGCCACCCACGGTAGAGGAATCTATAAAGTGAACTTAAGGCCCATTCATGAAATGATGACCGTTTCCAATAATGAGCCACTTCTTTTCACGCTACCTGAATTTAGGTTACCTCGTTTTAGAGATACGCACAGAGATCCCGATTACGAGTCACTGACAAAGACCGCAATCAGTTATTTACTACCCAAGACTGGAAAAGTGAGTTTTAGCATTAAAAACAAAGATGATGAAACCATCTGGACGCAAGAACTTGAAGGAAAGCAAGGTCTAAACGAATACCGATGGGACTTAATTCTCAAACAAGTCAAAAGTAGCCAGCCCTACTTTATTCGATATGATGAGTTTATCAGTACGGGCAAATATCAACTGGTAATGTCATTTGAGGGAGCTGATGTTAGCTCCGATTTCGAAGTAAAAGCTTATTGAAGAGTTGGACTTAGGAGTCATTCTGAATGACGGCAAATATTTAGAGTATCTGCTTCAATTCACCCCAACTTAGTGTTGCACAAGTCTTTCGTTCAGGAAATTCACGTGAAGCTGCAAAGGCAATGAGGTCTTCATCATCCGTAAGAGATTCAGGCGCTTGATCAGATTCCTCATTCACTAATTCGAAGAACATGTTCACGATAGGCTTAATTTCTTCTAGGGACTTACCTTCTATCTGCTTTATTAATACGGCAGTCGAGGCCTTTGAAATGGCACAGCCAAAACCATCGAAAGTTGCTTTTTCGATCACATGGTCAACCAATTTAAGATAGAGGGTGTATTTGTCACCGCACATAGGGTTATAAGCTTCTAGTACATGTGTAGCATTCTCGATTATACCTTGATGACTTTCATCTTTTGCATTAACGAGGATATGAGAACGATATAATGACTTTATCCGATCGTTCATGATAGAAATGCTTGGGTTTCTTTTAGGGCAGTAATTAAAGCATCAATATCTGCTTTGGTATTGTATATGGCAAAAGAAACACGAGCCGTAGCGGTCAAGTTTAAACGATTCATCAGTGGTTGTGCGCAATGATGTCCTGCTCTGATACAAATCCCCTTTTCATTCAAAAAAGTACTTAAATCATGTGCATGAACGCCTTCCATGACAAAGGAAATAACCGGAGCTCTATCTTCTACCTGTCCAATAATCCGAATGCCTTCCATTGCTTCGAGCTGTCCTAATGCGTAGTCTGTGACCTCAAGTGTATGTGCACCAATTTGAGCGTAGCCAATCTCATTGACAAAATCTATTGCCGCTCCGAGGCCTATAACACCCGCAATATTTGGAGTTCCAGCCTCATGTTTATTTGGTGAATCTTGAAAGCTTGTTTCATCAAAGCCTACGTTTTTGACAATGCCACCACCATAACTTAATGGTGCCATTTCTCTTAATCGTTCACGTTTCCCATACAGAACACCCACTCCTGTTGGCCCATATAATTTGTGCCCAGAGAAAGCCAAGAAATCACAATCTAAAGACACCACATCTACCTTCTCATGCGCCAGAGACTGAGCAGCATCAATAAACACTGGCACCTCAAAAGCCTTAGCAGCCTCGATGATTCTCGATAAGTCGTTTTTGATTCCCAAGGCATTGGAAATACCTGTAACCGCTAGTAGCTTGACTTTATCACTTAAAAGGCCTTCAAGGGCGTTATAATCCAGTTCTCCTGTGTCCAACATAGGGATTACCTTAAGCGTAGCTCCTTTCTCAATACATATCTGTTGCCATGGCAGAAGATTCGCATGATGCTCCATCTCAGAAATGACTACTTCATCTCCTGCATTCAATCTTGGTCTCAAAAATGAGTTAGCTACTTTGTTAATCGCATCTGTAGTTCCAAAAGTGAATACTATTTCTTCTTCATGTGTAGCACTCAAAAGTCTTTGCACTTTAGCCCGTACGCCATTGAATCGCTTGGTTGTTTCAGACGCTAGCCAATACGATGATCTTCCAACTGTACCGTATTCCTTAGCATAGAAGTTAGTAATGGCATCAATAACAGACTGAGGTTTCTGTGAAGTAGCTGCATTATCCAGATAGATCAAGTCTTCACCTAGCGGGCTTTTCTGCTGGAAGACTGGAAATTGTTCCTTTATGGTTTCTGGATCAAACATTTTGTATCGATATATCAATTATTTTTCGTCATTCTGATCCCATTTTCGGGAGAAAGAACCTAGTCATTCAATTCATGAGACTCTTTCGATTCACTCAGAGTGACGTAACGATTCAAGGGTGAGCTGACACCCATACTTCACCGTCTTCAAATACTTCCTTTTTCCAAATCGGCACCGTTTCCTTCAATGTATCTATTGCATATTGACAAGCTTCAAAAGCTTCTTTTCTATGCGCAGAGGAACAGGCAATTACAACGGCTTCTTCTTCTATACTCAGCAGACCAGTTCGGTGATGGATTATCATTTTATGCAGCGACCACCTTTTAGTAGCGTCATCGGCAATCTTTTCCATTTCCTTTAAAGCCATTTTCTTATAAGCTTCAAACTCTAGATGCCTTACAGCTTTTCCTTTCGTCTGATCCCGCACTGTACCAACGAATACTACAATACCGCCAGCACCTGGATAGGTTACAGCATCTGTGCAAGCCTTCGAATTGAGTTTATCTTCTGTGATGTATATATCCTGCATATCAACCGCCACTTACAGGTGGAATTAAGACTACTTCATCACCGGCTTTCAATGGATAGCCATCTTCGACATAGTCTGCGTTTACAGCAAACCTCAAGGAAGAGAGCTTAGTGAATTCTGGAAAGGTATCCGACAACTGTTTTCTAGCAGCACCAACCGTTTGGTCTGCACCAAGCGAAATAGTGACCTGCTTTCCATTTATGATGTCTTTTGCAATACCAAAAGCGACTACTTCTATTTCCATTTATACTGAACTTAAAATTATCGTCATTCCAGAATTCTTCTTTCAAGCTTTGCTTTGAGAAAGAAAAATGTCTGGAATCTCATCAGTGACGAGTCGACTAACTAGTAGACCGCCAAGTCTGAATCAATTTCTTTCTGCCAAGCCAAGATACCACCTTTCAAATTGATCAGGTTGTCAAAACCTTCTTTTTTGAGAAGGTCAATAGCCTTTTGACTTCTTCCGCCTGACTTACACATTACTACCAATAGCTTGTCGTTTGGGATTTCAGATTTCCGATCCACCACTTGATTCAAAGGAATCAGCTGGCCTCCAATATTGGCAATATCATATTCGTAGTCCTCTCTAACATCAAGCAAATGAATAGAATCCGCTTTCATATGCACTTGTAGCTCTTGAACGGTAATTTCGTCTTGAACTGTCTCTACAACACCATTGCAGAAGGCCTCGTAATCAATCAGTTCGGTAAGTGTTGGATTGACACCTGACAATGGGTTATCAGGGTTCGCTTGAATGTTTAAGGTTCGAGTAGAGACATCCTGTGCATCGTACAAAAATAGTTTACCTGATAGTGTCGTACCAATCCCCGTAATGATCTTAATGGCTTCGTTGGCTTGCATAGCACCAATAATACCAGGCAAGACACCCAATACGCCCCCCTCACTACAACTCGGTACCATATCTGGCGGTGGTGGCGAAGGAAACAGGTCACGATAGTTCGGTCCCCTCAGGCCATTCTCATCTGCATAGTTGAAAACAGAGACTTGACCTTCGAAACGAAAAATTGCCCCATAGACCAGTGGCTTTTCTAAGAAGTAACATGCGTCATTCACCAAGTAACGTGTTGGTAAGTTGTCAGAACCATCAACGACCAAATCATAATGCCCAATTATTTCGATAGCATTCTGTGAAGTGATTGGTTCCTCATATACTTGGAAAGCAATGTTTGGATTCAATAAGGAGAGTCTTTCTTTAGCTGTCTGTGCTTTATTTTTTCCGACTTCTAGTTCATTGAACAGTACTTGTCGATGTAGATTAGATAAACTCACCTCATCGAAATCGATGATTCCAATACGACCAACACCAGCAGCAGCTAGGTAAAGAAGATTTGGTGCTCCTAGACCACCTGCTCCGATCACCAAAACAGAAGCTGACTTCAGTTTCTCTTGGCCTTCAATACCGAAATTAGGTAAGATGATTTGGCGGTTATATCGAATGAGTTCGTCTTTACTTAGCATTTAGTCAAGTTGTTCTATGTCAGCTAAAGTATCTATATCCTTAATGAAATGTTCGCTTTCGACATTCATGCGCAATACATTTTCTTGATTATCTCGAACGATCTGTGAACAACCATTAGTGTCCTTGTGATTCATAATATCTTCGAAGTAGTTTTTTCCAAAAATCACAGGGTTAGCCCTCTTCTGATCAAACCAAGGCACCAATATCCTATTACTACCTCCATGAGACTTGAAATAATCAATCATTAGATCATAATCAGCTGATTGCAGCCATGGCATATCACCTAGACATATCATGATTGCATCACAATTTTGTGCCATGTTTAGGCCAGACTGAATAGAAGAAGTCATCCCCGATTCGAAACTCGTATTGTGCGCAAATTGATCATTTAGTCTTAAGCTCAAACTTGACATCACATGCTCCTCATCCCTTCCAGTAACAACAGTGATTTGGGTAATTAGAGATTTGCTCAAGGCCCTATAGACCGATTGAACAACAGCCCCTCCTTGGAAGGGAAGTAACAACTTGTTTGGACCGTTCATTCGTGATGACAAACCCGCAGCTAAAAGAATGGCATTGACTTTTGACATTGCTTGAAGGTAAAGTTTTGGGCATAAAAAAAGGAGCTCGAAGCTCCTTTTTTATAAGTCCTATATCTACTACTGTGCGTTATCGTAGTAGAATCGTTCGTGAACGATCTGATCACCTTCCCATTTCTGTACACCAACTTGCTCCATTTGAACTCTGTTGCCGTCTTGGAAAGTCACATCCATCATAGTTTCATGCATTACGATACCATTCTCTTCGTCTGATGTAATACTTCTTACCTCAAGATTATGAAATTCTTTCACGTAGTTCAAGAATTCTACTTCATGTGCTCTACATGCTTCTTTACCTTCCCAAGTCCCTCTAGGCTCAGTGATTACTACGTTTGGAGCATAATATTTGTCAAAGGCTTCGAGTAGTTGGCCTTGTCCTAACATCTTGTAAATGTCTGCTGTTCTTTCTTTATATGTCATGATGATTTAAGTTTATATATGTACATACATTTATTAGCGCTATAAAGTTCAAAACATTCAAATTATTTGAAAATGAGGATTGACGGATCAGGACAGTTATCAAGGTAATATCCTCTCTCTGAACCCTTAGCCACACCCGGATAATCTCCTTTAGCACCTTGCATATCTTGAACCACTTGAAAATGTAGATGAGGTGGCCAGTGAAAATTCTCACTGTATGCTCCCATGGAACCCAAGACCTCACCAGCTATAAACTCTTTTCCTATATGCAGACCTTCTAAGGATAATGTACTTAAATGACCAAAGAGCGTATGAAAACTTATATTATCAAATTCGTGTTCTAGGATAATTACTGGGCCATAATCGCCATGAATATTTCGATTAGCAAAGGAATGTACTTTACCATCTATTGGAGCGAATACCTGTGTTCCTGCTTTCGCCCAAATGTCTATACCTAAATGAATTGTTCTGACTTCTTCCCCTTCAAATAGATCACTCCTACTATATAAGGACCTTTCTTCCCCATACCCCCCTATACCTACTTGCTTACCCGCTTTAGTGATTTGATTGAATACGAAGTCAGTAAAATCAGTCTCACTATTCAAGTCAATGCCCGAAAGAAGTGTATTTTTTTTACTTAGATCGAGTGATAAATAGTCATCAAACTTCACTACTTGATGCACCTCAATATTAGATTTCTCAACTAAGGATTTCAGGTCCATATACTATGAAAGTTCTTTTATGAGGTTATTCATAAACCTAACACACCATGCTAATTGCTCCTTCGAAACAAACTCGTTTGCTCTATGAGCTTGTGCAATATCACCAGGACCACAAATAATAGCCTCAAAGCCACCTTCTGCAAACTGTCCTGCTTCTGCCGCATACGAAACCGCATCGAGTTCTTCACAGCCTGCAAGTCGTTTGGTCAACCCAACGATTGCTTGGCCTTTACGGGTATCAAGTCCTGGAACGGCAGGATGAATATTAGATGTGCTAATAGAAAACCCAGGATGAATTTGTCTTAACTCCTTTTCCCTTTCACGACAGTAAGCTTCAAATTCTTCGAAGATTTCTTGTGGAGTTTCTGACGGAATAGTTCGAACATCCCAAGTGAAATTGCATTCTTGTGCAATCACATTTGGTGCAATTCCTCCTTCTATTCTACCGATGTGAATAGAGGTATGGTTGGGTGTAAACCGATCGTCTGTTTTACCCGCTCCAATTAGGCTGTTCATTTTGTTTTCTAACCATAGCACGAGTCGCATTGACTCATGGATAGCACTCACTTCTTGTTTAATACGACTGCTATGTCCTTCTGATCCAGTTACTTTCGTTTCAAAAATGCAAATGCCTTTTTGTCCAACAGTTGGAATCATCATAGAGGGCTCACCAACAATTGCGAACTGCGGTTTTTCAGTATAATATGAATTTATAGCCTTCACTAAGTCTGGTGCAGCTAAACAACCAATTTCTTCGTCATAGGAGAATGCAAAATAGATCGGTTTCTTCAGGTCGGCTTTCACCATATCTGGTAAAGCTTCTAAACAACAAGCTGCAAACCCTTTCATGTCACAAGAACCACGGGCATAGAGTAAGCCATCTTGCTTATCTGTCAATGTAAATGGTTCAGTATTCCAATCTTGTCCTTCTACTGGAACAACATCGGTGTGACCTGATAAAATAACGCCTCCATCAACTGCTGGACCTATGCGGCAATGAAGCGAAGCTTTTGTGCCTTCTTCATTCGGAACCAATACGCCTTCTACACCATGCTCGGCAAGAAAATCTTTAATCCAGTGGATAATGGAAAGATTACTCTCTCCTCCTAAAACAGGAAATGAAACGAGCTTGGCTAATATTTCTTCTGCACTCATTACTTCAAATATTGAATTGTGAATAATAAATGATGAATCCTTGACACTCAACATTCATGATTATTAATTTATAATTACTCAAGCGGGTCCCCAATCGATAGAAACTGTAACCAATAAAACGATCCATGAGACGACCAACACAACACCCACTACAGGTATGATAAACCGGAGCCATTTATCGAATGGAATTCTACACATGGCCAACATGGCAATCAAGCCTCCTAATGTTGGATTAAATAAGTTGGTAACCCCATCTCCTATTTGATAAGCCAAAATGGTCGTTTGCCGTGTAAGTCCTAATAAATCACCTAGTGGAATCATTATAGGAAGTGTAGCTAAAGCTTGTCCACTTCCGGAAGGAATAAAGAAGTTGATCACCGATTGTGCTCCAGACATAGCTACAGCGGCAGCATATAATGGTAGTTGAGCTAAACCTTGAGACAGATAATAGGCAATGCTATCGGAGATATTACCCATCTCCATTGCTACTTTAATTGATGTTGCAAAACCCACCATAAAAGCCCCTGGTGCTACAACAGAGACTGAGTTAAGCGCTGTTTCACTAATTGTTCTGCCACTCATTCCACCAGCAATACCTGCGGCAATGGATATCATTAAAAAGATAGCTGAGATTTCATCGATGAACCAATGATACTCAAATACACCAAAGAGCATTGCACCCATTCCCCCCACAAAAATTGCCATGATCAACCAGTTATTGGCGGACATCCGATACAACTCTAGTGGCTTGGAAAGTTCAAAACCTTTCGTATCGATACCAAGAGAAAGGCTTTTTTGAGGGTCTTTAATGATACGCTTGAAGTATCGAATATTAAAGTATGCCAATATGGAAAGTGCACTTAGACATAGTATTGATCGTATCAGCCAGCCTGAATACATCGGCATTTCAGCAATGGTATGGCCAGTTCCAACTGTATAAGGATTGAATGGTGATAAACCGAAACCAACTGTCACTCCGCCCACTGAGATGGCAGCTGCCAGCATTAGATCTCCACCAATCGCAAGACTGGTAATGGCAGCAATCGGAATGAGGGCTATGTTATTCTCGTAACCCACAAAGACCCCGAGCATACCGAAAATAAAGGTCATGAGGATAACAACCAGATACCTTCTCTCTAGCCCTAAATACTTCATGAAAGTACCTACTGCATTCTCTATCATGCCAGAGCGTTCTAAAATGCCAAACATGATACCACTCGACAGCACAACGAATATGATGGATATGGCAGAAGCAAAACCTCCTGGTATTGCCAGAAAAGTATCTAGAAACGAAAGTGGTGTTTGCTCAATGGCCTTGTAGGAATCAGGAATAACTCGCTGACGTCCGTCAACGAGTTCTCTCTCAAAATTTCCTGCAGGAATGATATAGCTAAGTATTGCAGTGAGTATAATAATAGCGAAAAGCATCACAATCGGATGCGGAATTCGCTGATACCATTTTCTAGACACTGCTTCTAACACTAGTCTTCTTTAAGTGCTTCAAACCCCTTCTTGATCTCTTGAAATTTAGTTTTTAGCTCCTCAAACCTGTCGTAAGCATCTTTGCCAGGCTGCTGATCTGCTCTACCGATCGTGCTATTCAAATAACCAGTTTGAGCGCTAAGCATAGGCTGCATGTAAGTACCAGGTGAAGTAACTAATTGATAGTAAACTGCATCAAGTGCTTCTTTTTTCTTCTGATCTTTTCGACTTGCCTGTTCTTGGTTCAATGAGTTATCCAGTGCTTTTCTTTCGTCATCCACAGCTTTCACTAACTGAGCGACTTCACTTTGGAATTCACGTACCGCTAACGCGAGAGATTCTTGCATTTTAACATCAGCATCGTTTACCAAAGTAGCTCTTGGATCTAACCTCACATTGAATTCTTGCTCAAGCACTTGGTTTCCTACAGTCAACCTAGCTTTATAAGCACCTGTTGAAACCATAGGTCCATTACCTAAATAAGACCTGTTAGGATTAGCACTCCATCCGCCATGATGCCTCATATTCCAGTTAAAGCGATTGATTCCTGCCCTATTAGATAGTCCGCCTGATGCAGGAGCATTGCTAAAACCTGTTGACATATCTACGTCTGTATTGACAGCAGGCTCCGACTTTCCACTAACAAATGATCGTACTACCTTGCCCGAAGTTGATAGGATATCAAGTCTAACCTCTTGCTTATCGTCTGCGATATAATATTCAAGGTTAGCACCCGGTTGTAGGCTTTGACGGCCATTCATTCTAAATCGAATAGCATCTTTCGTGTCGAATAAGTAAGCTGATTGCTGAACTGCTTCGTTCAAGCTTCGAATGCTTGAGATATTATCGAGTATCCAGAATCCTCTACCCATTGTTGACATCACTAAGTCATCCTGATGGATCTTGATGTCTGTGATCGGTGTAACAGGAAGGTTATTATTGAAAGCGTTCCAAGTTTCTCCATCATTCAATGAGATGAATAAGCCGAATTCAGTCCCAGCGTAAAGTACTCCTTCTTTATTCGGATCTTCTCTAACTACGCGTGTAGGGTAATCAGCAGGTAGACCATTATTTCCTGTAGTTATTAACTCCCAAGTCTTCCCATAATCCATTGTCTTATAGATATATGGAGCATAATCATTCAATTGATATCTTAATATGGCAACATATGCTTTTGCAGGGTTGTGAACGGAAGGTTCTACTGCATCTACTCTACCGCCAATTGGCATATCCGGAGTTACTCGATCCCAAGTAGCGCCACCATCTTTAGTGACATGGATTGGTCCATCGTTTGCACCTACCCAGATTAAACCCTCTTTAATTCTTGACTCCTGAATTGCGTAAATCGTACTGAAATATTCTTCACCCGTAACGTCTCTTGTAATTGGAGCCCCTGGCACCACTTGGAACTCATCATCAAACGCAGTCAAATCAGGAGAAATGATTTGCCAAGTCTTACCATCATCCATTGTCTTATGTACATACTGAGAAGTATGATAGACAACATTAGGATTGTGTGGTGACACATGTATTGGCGCAACTCGTTGAAATCGAAATTTCAAATCCTTAGGATTATGTCCATAGATATTCATTGCCCCGACATTGTATTGCATTTCTTGACCAGTTCGTTTATCAAAAGTCCCGAAATTACCTTTGCAATTAGAGTAGACAACGTCTGGATTGCCAGGTTTAGGTACCGCAGGTCCTGTTTCGCACCCACCTACTCCAAATATTGTTTGAGCGGCACTACCGGTTTGCATACTCGGTACCGCTATAGTAGAATTATCTTGCTGCCCTGCATAGAGCCAATACGGTGTCTGATCATCTACATCTACTTGATAAAGTTCTGCCGTTGGCTGATTGGATTGCGTAGACCAAGATCTACCGTTATTCAAAGTTACATTGGCGCCACCATCATTTGCTTGCACCCAGATTGATGTATCATTTGGATTGATCCATATATCATGGTTATCACCGTGCGGTGTTCTCTCCGTACTCCATGACTTACCACCATCAGAAGACTTCAAAAACCTTAATGCACTATTGTAGACTACATTTTCATTCTTTGGATTGGCATAAATGTTTGTGTAATAAAACGGTCTGTTTGTTAGGTTTGAGTTATCAGAAACGAATTTCCAACTTGCTCCACGATCGTCTGAACGATAAAGCCCTCCTTGTTCGTCAGATGCCTCAATGTTGGCATAAACAACATTGGGATTAGCCGGTGATACAGCAAAATCAATTTTACCAATTAGATTGGTAGGTAAACCATTTGTCAGCTTCACCCAGTTAGTGCCTCCATCAGTAGATTTATAGACTCCCCCTTCACTTGAACCTGAAATTATGGTCCAAGGCTTTCTTTCACCTCTCCAGGCACCTGCGTAAATCGTATTTGGATCATCTGGTGCAAACTCCAAATCAGAGAAACCAATACTGTCCGAATGATATAAGATTTTATCCCAAGACTTGCCTCCATTCATCGTTTTGTAGACTCCTCGATCTTCGTTTCGACCAAAGGCTTGGCCTATCGCAGCTAGATAAACAACATCAGGATTGTCGGGGTGGATTTCAACAGCACCAATCTGTCCTGTATTCTTTAATCCCATAAACTCCCACTTTTTACCAGCGTCAGTTGATTTATAAACTCCTTTGCCGGTAATCACATTAGAACGAATACCATCGGAACCTGTTCCAACATAAAGAATGTCGGGTTGTTTTTGGTATACTGCAATGGCTCCAATTGATGGAGTTGAGAAATATCCATCAGAGATGTTATTCCAAGAAATTCCGTAATCATCAGTTTTCCAGACGCCACCACCGGTGGCACCCATGTAAAATACTGATGGCCGGTTTTCAACACCCATTACGGCAGTTACTCTACCGCCACGATCTGGGCCAACATTTCTAAATTTATAAGACTTAAGTAATTCGCTCACATCTTGACCAAGAACGGGCAGACAGAGAAATGTGAGTAAGGCGATTTT